>QFCH01000805.1_pt1 | contig 76402 bp, 63 predicted proteins | sample 5346071 | NCBI WGS metagenome assembly QFCH01 (sample SAMN09062255, study PRJNA434731) | Human gut metagenome, whole genome shotgun sequencing project. | isolation source: stool timepoint B chromium assembly | host: Homo sapiens | collected 2015
CTGATTCTGTACTGTTTCGCGTTGTTCTCGCTGACAGCTTGTATATAATATCATCCCAGATTTAAATTGTCAACAGTTTTTTTGATATTTTAATAAATTTATTTAATTTCTTTCTGTCGCAGGTATAAGCGTTTTTTCGTCCATATTAACGCACATTATATATTGTTGTGTCTATATTGTTCTTATTGTCGTTTTTAATTTCTGATTGAATAACGGACAGGGGATTACTCCCCCACCTGCTATTCAAGTACTTCATCCATAATCATCTCTAATCCCGGCAATGAATGCACTATTATCTTCTCGTCAAACCGATACACCGTTGTCTCCACATTCTCACCTTCCTCGTTTTTCTCATCGAGATACCCGACCACCATTACCTGTCTTTTCCAGTCGTTGACAATCCAATATTCTCTCACACCATGATACTGATACAGTTGTGCTTTATCAATATAATCCTGGGACGCTGTTGCTGGCGTCACTATCTCTATGATCCACTCCGGTACGCCGCGATATATATGATCATAGATCATTTCTTCACTTCCTATAAGAAACAAATCCGGAGATACCACTGAATCCAGCATGTCCAGCTTTTTCAATTCTACTGCAATCGGTGCAAAACACATCTGATAGGGCAGCCCCTTCATTTTCAAATATGTTTTCACTGTAAAATAAATATTACCGCGGATATTCTGATAGCGATAAGCCGGCATCACTGTCTCCCTGATATTCCCCATCAGCAGCTCTACCATTGATGTGTATTGCTGCACATTCTTCCTGGTGCTGAGCCACTCATAAAAAGCATCTGCCGAATACTGCTGTTCGGCAGAGGATTGGTTTCCATATGTACTGCTTTGTTCGGCTACCAGCTGTACCGCTGATTCAGGATAAACTTCTTTCTTAAAGCGGTAAAACAATGCCAGTTCCCTGAGACTGCCGCCATCTTCCCACAAAATATCCGAAATACAGCATTCAAATCCCGGATAACATCGACTGCGTATATTCTGCTCAAAAGAATATCTTCTATAATCAAAACCATTTCTATAGGAATATGTGTAAATAAATTCCTCTTTCAAATCAATCAGCCAATATTCTTTGACACCGCTTTTGCCATACATAACCGCCTTATCCAGACAATCATAGATTTCATTGCCGTCTGACAGTACTTCCACAATAAACTTTGGAATTTGCTCTGCGCCCGAAGCACGGATCACACCATTTCGGTAAACTTCGCTCTGTTCCACCACTGCCAGATCCGGCTGAAAAATATTGCTTTCATTTAATCTAAAATCAACAGGTCCAAATAATACCTGATCCGGTTTCTTTCTTATCATCAGATAATCTTCCAGTATTGTTCCCAGCAGGAAACATAATTTATGTCCGTCTTCTCCCGTCATCACGGACTGTACCACATGTCCTGCCACAATCTCACAGCTGATGCTCTTATCCGCCGCATTCCGTTTAAATATCTCAAATTCTTCGTTTAAGTTACGATTTAACATAAATACCTCCCTCTTTCCCCGTTTACCCCCAAGGTTCAAATAATATCTACAACATGCGTTAAAAAGAGTATAGCATGCCCGCTTTTCACGGTAAAATATCATCCGTTGACAAATTTCGCCCTAGCTACAACTTCATCGACATCCAACACATTCAAATATGCTTTTATCACAAAATCTACCGACATTTTACCCTAAAAAATTTTTAAAACTTTTTCCGTTTCTTTGCTTCTTCTGTTTTTAAATTTAAATACCATGCCAAAAAAGACCACCGTCAAAACAATTGCATTTTGTTTTGACAGCAGTCTCTTTCAATTTCTACCTATGATCCTATGATTTTCTGTATTTTAATTAGTGATGGAAAAGTCTGATGCCTGTAAAGCACATGGTCATACCATATTTATTGCAGGTTTCAATGACCTGATCATCTCTGACAGAGCCCCCCGGCTGAGCCACATATTTCACGCCGCTCTTATGTGCTCTCTCAATATTATCTCCAAACGGGAAGAAAGCATCTGAACCAAGAGCTACATCCTGAAGTTTGTCAAGCCATGCTCTCTTTTCTTCACGGGTAAATACTTCCGGCTTTTCCGTAAATGTTCTCTCCCATTCACCATCTGCCAGAAGATCCATGTATTCATCACCGATATAAAGATCAATGGCGTTGTCTCTGTCGGCACGTCCGATTTTTTCTTTAAATGGCAGGTTCAATACCTTTGGATTCTGACGCAGGAACCAGTTATCTGCCTTCTGACCTGCCAGACGGGTACAATGGATACGGCTCTGCTGTCCGGCTCCGATACCGATGGCCTGTCCGCCCTTCGCATAGCATACAGAATTAGACTGTGTATATTTCAATGTAATAAGCGCGATCACCAGATCAATCTTGGCTGATTCCGGCAGTTCTTTGCTTTCAGTAACGATATTGTTCAGCATCTCTTTGTCAATAACCAGTGCATTTCTGCCCTGTTCAAATGTAATGCCGAATACTTCCTTGTGTTCCACAGGTGCCGGACGATAGGACGGGTCAATCTGGATGACATTGTAATTGCCTTTTTTCTTGGCCTTCAACATCTCAAGTGCCTCAGGTTCATAGCCAGGTGCAATGACACCGTCTGAAACTTCACGCTTGATTAATTTGGCAGTTGCCACATCGCACACATCCGACAGGGAAATGAAATCACCGAAAGATGACATTCTGTCAGCACCGCGGGCACGGGCATAAGCATTGGCCAAAGGTGTCAGTTCACCCATATCATCGACCCAGTAAATCTTTCTCTCAACGTCAGTTAACGGCAGACCAACAGCTGCACCAGCAGGGGAAACATGTTTAAAAGAAGTTGCCGCCGGAAGTCCTGTTGCTCTCTTTAATTCACTGACCAGCTGCCAGCCATTGAAAGCATCCAGAAAGTTGATATATCCCGGACGTCCGTTTAAAACAGTAATCGGAAGCTCTCCCTCATTCATAAAAATGCGGGATGGTTTCTGATTCGGATTACAGCCATATTTTAATTCTAATTCTTTCATCTGATCTACCTCCGATTAGTGATTCTTGTTGATGATTCTTGATTCATATTTGCCAGTTGCAATATCAATAAAACGAACAAAAAGAGAAACCTTATTGTCCTCGTTGAGGTTTTCCCAGATTTCTTTTGTCCAGGCATCAATGTCGTTAGTATCAACTTTCACCCATGTCGGCTCGCCCTCAAAACTTGGCAATGGATTGCCATCACCCATATAAGTATGAATAAAGTGGCCTTCACCAGCAGGCACGTTATTGTATGCAAATGTATAGCGGTTGCATGAATCCGGATTGCCGTTGTTGCTTTTTAAAATAGACATGGCATAGTTGAATTTTGCATTCTCCACATGCAGGATACCAGAAATACGAGGTGTGTAATTCGGTGCATCCGGCTCAAATTCACGGTTTCTGAGAGACTGCTCGAATGTAAGCTGGCGATCCATACCTTCATAAATGGTATCTGTCTGGTCACCATTTGTCACAATGGTCTTGTTGCCAAGCACTCTGACCGGTGCATAAATAATCAGGCTTGGGTCTTCAAGTTTGGAAGGATCAAAAGCTTCTGTACGAATACCTTCACCATCTTCTACAAAAACACGATTTCGGCTGTTGACGCTTCTTCCCATAATAAAATAAGCTGTAACCGCTTTGCTTCCATCGGCAGAACGACCAATGATAATACCTCTGCCCGGATAAGATGTAGATGACAGTTCCTGACTGATTGCTACCATTTTCATGAATATTCCTCCTATGTCATGTGTATATGCGGAAAATCCGCCGCTAACAGTTTTTCTTATTATTATCTGCAAAGATTATAACAACAACTTCGGTATTTGCATAATCTATGCTTATAAAAAAGGATTGTCAATATAGTCCTGCTTATGTGCAATTTCTATATGACAACCCCATTTTAACACTTGTTATCTTATTTGACAACAGCCATAGTTTTTTGACAGCATTATTATTTCAGCATCCGTTATATTAGTATTCCTAATATATATTCATTCTGCACCAATTCTGTCAAAAAATCAGCGTCTGACGCTACAGGATACACAATCCATTTTAGTATGCTTTGCCCCAGTAAACCATCTTCTTAGCCGGACGTCCGCAGCATACGCATACATCGGATAAATGTTCCTGTGCAAATGGCATACATCTGGATGTTGCTGTTGTTTCTTCTTTGATCTTGTCTTCGCAGGCACGATCACCGCACCACATCGCTTTCACAAATCCAGGTTTATTGGCAATAATATCCTTGAATTCATCATAGTTTGTGGCTACATAAGTGTGTGCATCTCTGTGTGCACGTGCCTTTTCAAACATATCGGACTGAATCTGTTTCAGCAGTTCATCCACCTTTGTTTCAAGTTCATCCAGGCTGACAACAATCTTTTCACCTGTATCACGGCGCGCAAGAACAGCCTGATTCGCTTCGATATCCTTTGGTCCGATTTCAACACGAACAGGGATACCGCGCATCTCTGCCTCTGCAAATTTCCAGCCAGGTTTGTTGTCTGTTGCATCCAGTTTCACTCTGAAACCGCTGAGTCTGTTCTTCAGTTCTTCTGCTTTCTCAAGGACACCTTCCTTGTGCTGGGCAATTGGAATAACAATCACCTGTGTCGGAGCGATCATTGGAGGCAGAACAAGACCATTGTCGTCACCGTGAACCATGATAATAGCACCGATCAGACGGGTTGTCATACCCCAGGATGTCTGATGGACATACTGCAGTTTATTCTCTTTATCTGTGTACTGAATGCCGAAGGCTCTTGCAAAACCATCACCGAAGTTATGGCTTGTACCAGACTGAAGGGCCTTACCGTCATGCATTAGTGCTTCGATTGTATAGGTTGCTTCTGCACCGGCAAATTTCTCCTTCTCTGTCTTCTGGCCTCTGATAACAGGCATCGCAAGTACCTGCTCACAGAAATCTGCATACAGATTCAGCATCTGCTCTGTTCTCTCCTTGGATTCTTCTGCTGTAGCATGGGCGGTATGGCCCTCCTGCCACAGGAATTCTCTGGAACGCAGGAACGGACGTGTCTCTTTTTCCCATCTTACAACGGAACACCACTGATTGTACATCTTTGGCAGATCACGATAGGACTGGATTTCTTTGGCATAGAAATCGCAGAATAATGTCTCGGATGTCGGGCGGACACACATTCTTTCCTGAAGTTCATTCAGACCGCCATGCGTCACCCATGCAACTTCCGGTGCAAAACCTTCTACATGATCTTTCTCTTTCTGGAGCAGACTTTCAGGGATAAACAGCGGCATGTAGACATTCTCAACACCTGTTTCCTTGAAACGTTTGTCCAGCTCATGCTGAATATTCTCCCAGATTGCATAACCTGCAGGCTTTAAAGCCATACAGCCTTTAACACTTGTATAACCGATCAGACCTGCTTTGACAACAACGTCTGTATACCACTGTGCAAAATCTTCGCTCATGGATGTGATCTCACGAACCTGTTTCTTTTCCTTTGCCATTTTACATTCTCCTGTTTCTACTATAATAAATAAATAGGGGAAGTACGCTCTGCTGCAGCAGAAAGCACTTCCCCTTGTCTATTCTCTCCACTGCCAGCCATCAGCTGAACAGGGACCAAAATTCATTCGGCGGTACCACCCTATTTGAAGTCTTCCATCAGTTCATATCTGCCCCGATTCCACGAAAACTTCCGCTCAATTGTCCATAACGCCGGACGCGCGCTGTACTTTCATACAGAACTCCAAGGCAGGTTCATCTGTACATATGGAGACACCTCACACCGCTGGTATCCTCTCTGGGCCACTGACGCAGACTACTGATCCTCTTCACTGTCATTCATGTATAAATATGTTTTCACAAAAATCATTTTATGACAGGAGATGGCCTTTGTCAAGATTTTTTGCCTTATAATGTCTTCTTTAAAATAATCTTACTTGTTTTCCGTTTCTGCCAGCTCCCAATGCACATGAATGAAGTGTATCACAGACCTGAATTAATCAAATAGCGTCGACAAAAGCATTGATTATCTTTCTGCTGTTTTCATCTGTCTCATAAGAAAATTCCGGATGCCATTGAATGCCCACGACAAACTCATAAACTGAATACCTCGACATATACCCAAAACAAATTTATCCCTATCGACCGCTCCTTTTAAGATATATTGCTCCATCTCATCTCGAAGTTCACAACACGAACCACACCATGCTTCCTTTTTTGCATGATAAACAGATGGAGACACATCTTGCCCGCCAGTCATCAGAAATCCGCCGCATATTTCAAGAAAATAATCGAGTTCCTTCTCTTTTGCTGTAAGAGGCAGCATCATAGGAATCGCATCTTCTGCCTCCAACATTTTCATGTATCCCGGCAGCATCCAGTAGCTTTCTTTTGATATATCCTTGCACTTCTCTGGAAATCATGATATAGTAACACTCAGGGAATGAAGTTCTCCCCTGGACAACCTAAACTGCTATAGATATCATAGCTGATGACTTCTACGATGAATGAATCGCAGAAGTTGTCAGCTTTTTTTGTGTGAACAATGACGCCGACACACTTTGTGATCTTCATTCATGCCACTACTTACCCTATACATGGAGGATTGATTATGCTTACTTCTTTATCACTTATTTTTCTGGTGGGCCTGGCTATGGGTGCCATCTGCAGCCGTCTGAAACTGCCGCGTATTCTCGGTATGCTGGCAACAGGTATCGTTCTCGGGCCTTATGTTCTGGACTTTTTAGCCCCGTCCATTCTGTCCATATCCGCTGATCTGCGCAAAATGGCCCTTGTTATCATCCTGTTAAAGGCAGGATTGTCCCTGAATATTGCCGATTTAAAGAAAGTCGGCCGACCGGCTGTTATGCTTTCTTTCGTTCCGGCTTCCTGTGAAATCATCGGTTACATTCTGTTTGCCCCTGTGATTCTTGGCCTAAGTCACATAGAGGCCGCCGTCATGGGTGCTGTTCTCGGCGCTGTCTCACCGGCAGTTGTCATTCCCCGTATGGTTCAGTTAATGGACGAAAAATACGGCACCCAAAAAGCCATTCCTCAAATGATCATGGCCGGTGCCTCCTGTGATGATATTTTTGTTATTGTTCTTTTTACAACTTTCCTGAGTATGGCTCAGGGCGGAAGTGCCAGCCTGACCGCCTTTTTAAATATCCCGGTTTCTATTATTCTCGGCGTTCTTCTTGGTGCCGTTGTTGGATATAGTCTCTACCTGCTTTTTGAAACTGCTTACGCCCGCAGGCATTATGTGCGAAACAGCATAAAAGTCATCATCGTCCTTGGTTTTTCTTTTCTGCTCATTGCCATTGAAGGATGGCTTGAGGGCAAAATCGCCGTTTCCGGTCTGCTGGCTGTTGTCAGCATGGCCTGCGTTCTGAAAGCCAAAAGTACAACTTTCGTATCCAACCGATTGTCCGAGAAATTCGGCAAACTCTGGCTGGCAGCCGAAGTCATGCTCTTTGTTCTGGTAGGTGCTGCCGTAGATATCCGCTACACGCTGGAAGCCGGTCTATCTGCTGTTCTGATGATTTTCGTTGCCCTTTTATTCAGAACGGTTGGTGTATTGCTCTGTACATTTAAAACCACGCTTACCGCCAAAGAACGCGCTTTCTGCGTTATTGCCTATCTGCCGAAGGCCACTGTTCAGGCCGCCATTGGCTCCGTTCCCCTTGCTGCCGGACTGCCATGCGGCAAAATCGTGCTGTCCGTTGCAGTCATGGCTATTATTATTACAGCGCCACTTGGGGCACTGGGAATGGATATGACGTATAAAAAATTCTTAGAAAAATAAAATTGCGCAACCATAGTTCATAAAGCCCTATAAATTAACAATGCATATCCGCATATTATTAGTCTATAGGGTTATTCAAAAATACTGTAAGGTTGCGCAATTCTATTTTTTCAGAGTTACCAGCTATTTTTATAACGCCTCCGCCAACCGCCATTCCTGATATTCTTCCAATCTCTTTATAAAACCGTCAAACTCAGGAACAGTAAAATCAAGTTCTTTGTATTTTACCGAATAAATGATGCCTTTATTGATGAGCTGTGCTCTGGATGTGGAAACTGTCCAATACTGACATCAATAATCTTCTATAAATATCTTCATCTCTTCCTGCCAGATAAGTCGGCAGCAAACCTTCACCCGGCCTATATGGATTAATTTTAAACATGATATCACCTCTGATTACATTATCCCATTGTCTTCCGTTCCCATCAATACCATCACGTATCAAAGTATAAAATAGTATCTAAAAGTATTATTTTTATCAAATAAGTTCAGATATTTCCTTAACATCCATCTCCGAAAATGGAATAAATGCCTCCGGCTCCGCCGGATGCTCCCCAATCATCTTCTCCATCCAGATCATGTCATACCATTTATTGAATTTGTAACCGCACTGTTTAAATGTGCCTACCAATTCGTAACCCAGATGCTCATGGAAATGCATGCTGTCGTTGGTCAGATGTTCATCCTCATGCTCTGTGTAGGCAATGCAGGCATACAGATTGCTGATATGCTGTTTCTTCAAAATTTTCTCAAGGACCTGATATAAAAGCTTGCCGCAGCCGCTGCGTTTGCAGTCTTTATCCACATAAATAGATGTTTCAACGGCCCAGTCATAGGCCTTTCTCTCATGGAAAATCGATACATAGGCATAACCAATGATACGACCTTCCTGTTCGGCTACAATATACGGATATCGTTTGAGAGTACTTTCGATTCTTCCCCTGAATTCCGCTTCCGACGGCACTTCATACTCAAATGAAATCGCCGTATTTTCCACATAAGGTGCATAAATTTTTAAAATATTAACAGCATCCTTTGGGACTGCCCGTCTTATCGTCACTGTACTGTTCATTTCTCTAAGTCACTCCATTATGTATTGCTGTAATATTATTTACATTCTTCCGCTTTAAAATGGGCTGTAATCTGTGGTCCTGCCTGTTCTTTAAATATCAAATGCTTCTTTGTCATCGGATGGTCAAATTCCAGATGCCAGGCAAACAGTGCCAGGTCAAACCAGCCCTTTTTATCCGCAAAAACAGGATTGTAGCGGGTGTCCCCCCACAGTCCGGCACCGGCATGAGCCATCTGTACGCGAATCTGATGTCGGCGTCCTGTGATCAGATGAACATTCACCAGTGAATACTGCTGCCCCTGGTCAAATTTTGTCCGTTTGACCTTATATTCAAGCGCTGCCTTCTTGGCTCCGGAAGTTTTGTCAGCCACCACCTCTGTCCTGTTGGTCTTGCCGTTGCTGATGAGCATATCTTCCAACCGTCCTTCTTTCTTCGGAAGGGTTCCGGTCAATACCGCCAGATATTCCTTGGTCATCTTATTGCCTCGCACCTGTTCACTGAGCTTTCCTGCCGCCTGCTGCGTTTTGGCATAAACCATGACACCGCCCACAGGCTTGTCCAGACGATGAATCACACCGATATACGGCATACCTTTGACCTTCTTCTCCCGTACAAAATAATTCTTCAGCCAGCTCACCATATCCATATCCGCCGAGCGCTCCTCCTGTGAAGCCATCCCGGCAGGCTTCACAACCACAATAATGTCTTTATCCTCATATAAAATCTTTACTTCTGCCATTGATCTACCCTTTTCTGTCTTCTATAGTCCCATGTCTATTTCTTTTTGTGTCGCATTCAATATTTTCTGTACATCTGCACCGATAATGTCCAGATTTTCTGCCTTAAAGCATTTCACATCCTGAATGCCATAGAAATTCTGAGCCAATGCTTTCACGTAATCAAAACCATAATCCGGGCTGAACACAGGGCCGCCGGCAGTCATCACATAAATCAATCTCTTTGCTTTGCACAGTCCAATTGGAATACCATCCGGTGAATACTTGAATGTAACACCGCAGACAGTAACGGATTCCAGATAATTCTTCACTATAGCCGGGAAAGACAAATCCCAGTACGGTGCCGCTATGACAATTGTATCCGCATTCTTAAACTGATTGGCATACCTAAGGATCTCTGCATCATCCTGTCCGGCTGCCAGAACAGCATCTCTCTCTTCTAGTCTTTCTCTGTTCAGCGGCTGGATCTGTTCTTGTTCAAGGTTTACTTCCGCCACCTGACCACAGAGTCGATCCAATATATATTCAGCCAGCTGCATCGTTCTGGATTCAGGACGTACACAGGCATTCACAAATAAAATATTCTCCATCCTTATTCCCTCCATTCCACTTTCTATCTTCTATCATAACAGAATCAGCACCTATTTTAAAGTCATCTTGCAAGAAGACACAGCCTAATCATGCAGGTACACTGCACGCCATCATCCTGCCTTGCGGCGTTCCTCATGCTTTCAAAATGCTGCTGACTATCGTCAAAGCACAATAAATCTGCGTTGATTATATATTTTTGGAATTTTAAAAGTCTCAGAGACCAACAATAACTATAAGTTGGCCTCTGAGGCTTTTGTTTATTCGATTGGTATGCGCTATTAAATAACTACGATTATTTTTTTACAATACTGTACCCATCTTCACCATTTTCTTCCAGAGTATACTTCAGCAAATCCCCGTACTTCGCATGAAGCGGTAATGCCTCGCACACCTCATGCCATTCGCCGGAAGTATCCCTTACAGAAACACTGAGTGTCAGTTTTGAAACTTCTTCATCTGTCAGTGTCCTGTTAAACCGGTCCGGACTCATTGTGATGACCGTCTTATCCGGAGTATCCTCTCCTCCCCATCCGGTTGTAAATGTATGCATTTCATAACTGGATGTAATGCCGAATCTGCACTCTATATCTGTCAGATTCACCTGCTGTGAATAATAAATGACAATCCTGAAATTGTAATTTTCATCCCGCTCGGTTCCCGAAACAACATAGAATCCCTCATCTGTGATAAAATCCAGCTGCGTCAGCATTTCCTGCAGGGCTTTTGGTGACTCACCACAGGTTTTGATATCCTTCCCTACATAAGCAGATGCTTCCTCTGCTGTCATCTTCAATGTTTCCACACCATTATTATCCTCCGCTGTCATCATATATTCCCAGGAAATCGAATCCAGGTTATCTACTAGTGCCAACATCACACAGGCATCTTTCTTCATCTGCTCCAGAGCCTTCTCTTTCTTCTCGCCTTTCATCGGATATTTAATAATGTAACGGCAATCATAAGGCTGCCCCGCCGTCTCCAGAGACATATTATAACTGCCAAACTGACTTCCAATGCCCAATATATTTGACAGATTACCAACAGCCGGTGCATCCCCCACATACGGCGTTTTCGCCTGATACAAATCCGATGTCATTTTGCTGATATTCTCTCCCTGATCCCAGATAATTCTATCCCCAAGCCATACCTGGTCAGCTGCATTCACCTTGGAATAGCCTGCAGCAAACTGGTTCGGATGCCTGCTTCCCACCGGTGATGAATAAATTTTCAAATGGGTAATACCATCCTCGTCCTCTTCACCAACCAACCTTGTATATCCGCGATTAGCATTCTTAAAATTACCCAGAATATTCAGCTGACTGTCATTGCTGTTCCACTGCAGAGAATAATCTATTTCATCCGCCGACATTTCTTCCCCCTTCTGATAAGTCTGATGATAATAAACCGCTGCAAAAAAGACTGTCAGAATCACTACCACCAGCATCAGATTCAACCGATGCTTCTGTTTAATTCTTTTCAGAAAATTAATTTCTTTTTTTTCTTTTTCCATCACCTCTGAATTCTCCTCAGCCGACATCTCATCCGCTTTCATTCGCTCATACATATCCCTGCATGAAACACAGTCCGCCAGATGGTCTTTGATGGCTTCATTTGTTTCATCACTGGTCAGCCCATCCACATAACTCGGCAAAAGGTCCTGCACAATTTCACATCTCAATTTATCACTCATTCCCATCCAGCTCCTTTCTTAGTTTTTCCTTACCGCGATAGTAAGTTACCCGGGCCCAGTTTTCTGTCCGTCCGGTGATTTCTCCAATCTGTGCAAAAGATAAATCACCAAAAATTCTAAGATACATAACTTCTCTGACCGTTGCATCTAACTGATGCAATTTCCTTAAAATTTCAACACGGCCATACTCTGAAAGCACTGTTTTCTCCGGCGTCACATCCGTTTTTCCTGCTCCTGTTTTCGCCAACGTCTCCGGTTTCTCAGTATCACCGAATGGCACAGCATGCTTTCGTCTATAACTGTTCAGTTGATTCTTCGCAATAGCACAAAGCCAGGTAGAGAAACGGCAGCTTCCGTCAAAACGACCGGCACAGCGGACCGCTTGATAAAAAGTCTCCTGAGTCACTTCCTCCGCCACATGCGCATCCCCGGTCAACGAAAACAGATACTTATATACCATCTGGGAATACTCCCTGTAAACCTCATCCGTAACCTTCACGGCCCGCCTCCTTTCCTAACTGTTATTTTCATCTATTAATGTCCCTAAAACACCATTCGTTACACTATTTATATTAATTGTTTAAAGCAATTTCACGCTTTTTGTTCTGCAACCATTTTACACTACCAACGGGATTTCCTCGATACCTTCCGAACTCCTTCTTCCTCCTATCCAAAAGGATACCCGCTTTACAGCCATCTTCAACTGCAATAAAAGTGCGGCTCAAAAATTTACCAAAAAAGGAATCGAAAGGAGCCATTCAACACAGGTGCTTCTAATGCGGCCAGTACTTAGATGCTGTTTTTTAGCATCTTATGTACTGCTGCCAGCATTAGGCAACGCGAGTGTGCCTGTGTCGAATGGCCCCTTCGATTCCTTTTATCATAACCCTTTAGAGCCGCACTCTATCCCCATTTTAAACCTTAAAGCGGTATCCCACACCCCAAATTGTCTCGATATACTGCGGCTTCGATGTATTAAACTCAATCTTCTCACGAATCTTCTTGATATGCACCGTTACTGTTGCAATATCCCCAATAGATTCCATATCCCAGATCTTATTAAACAATTCCTCCTTGGTGAATACATGGTTCGGATTCTCCGCCAGGAAGGTCAAAAGGTCAAACTCCTTGGTGGTAAAGGCTTTCTCCTCACCGTTGACATAAACACGGCGGGCGGTCTTATCAATCTTGATACCACGAATTTCGATAATCTCATTGGCTTTCACGCCGCTGCCCACCAGACGTTCATACCTGGCAAGATGGGCTTTCACTCGAGCCACCAGCTCACTTGGGCTGAATGGCTTTGTCATATAGTCATCGGCACCAAGACCCAGACCACGGATTTTGTCAATGTCTTCCTTCTTGGCAGATACCATGATGATCGGTGTGTTCTTCTTCTCACGGACCTTCTTGCAAATCTCAAAACCATCCACATTCGGAAGCATCAAATCCAGAATGATCAGATTGAAATCTTCATTCAAAGCCGCTTTAAGTCCGGCATCACCGGTATGCTGCATCACCACATCAAAACCACTGAGCTCCAGATAATCCTTCTCAAGCTCTGCAATGGCCACTTCATCTTCTACAATCAAAATCTTACTCATATATATTATTCTCCTTATACTTTCTTAAAACAAAACACATCGTTGTCCCGACACCCTCTGTGCTGACTGCCCAGATCTTACCGCCATGCTCCTCAATAATTTTCTTGGCAATGGACAACCCCAGACCACTTCCGCCCTTGGAAGAGTTCCTAGATGCATCCGTACGATAACATCTGTCAAATATCAGCGGCACTTCGTTTCGCGCAATGCCCTTGCCGTTGTCTTCGATTTCTATCTTGACGAATTCTGCTTCTTCCATAATACGCAGGCTGATCATCAGTTTACGATCCGGCGATGCATACTTCACAGAATTGCCGATAATGTTGTTCACCACACGCTTTAACTGTTCCGGATCCGCAATGATCACGGTATCCCTGTCCGCATAGTTAAAATAGCCAAAATCAACACCCTGGGACTCCAGATCGAGGCTGATCTCCTCTACACAGTCCTGGAAATATGCATCCACATTCACCTTTGCAAAGGAATAGGTGACGGAATTGCTGTCCAGTTTGGCATAAAGAAACAATTCTTCAATCAGACTGTTCATATCGTTGACTTTGTTATAAATCGTGCGGATATAACGATCCCGTTTCTCTTCGGTATCCGCAACACCATCCATGATACCCTCTATGTAACCCTTGATGGCCGTCATCGGTGTCTTCAAGTCATGGGAAATATTGCTGATAAGCTCCTTGCTCTCCTTCTCATACTGAATATTGCGTTCAATCTGACCCTTCAGCTTCAAACGCATCTCCTCAAAAGCGACACAAACCTCGCCGATCTCATCGTCTGTCTCAGCCGCCACACTGAAATTCAGATTGCCGTCCTTGATATTCTCCGCCGCTGTCTTCAGCTTATTCAGCGGTCTCACAATACTCTGATATAACCAGAACATGGCGATAAAGCTTCCTGCAAACAAAATAAGCAGTGACGTAATAATAATCTGTGCCACCAGTTTCTTCATCTGAGGGATAATCTGTGCCACATTTGTATAAATGAGTGCCTGACCGGCTGTTCCATCCGAAAATGCAAAATTCATCTGCTGTATATGGTACGGCTGCTCATCCACAATATAAATACTCTCATCTTTGCCATCCTTCGGAGAATAATTGAAATCGTCCTTATAATTGCCCTCCGCGGGCAGACCGGAATAAATATTCTGCCAGTCCTTTTTCACCAGAAGATAAGAAGAATGATTGGAAAGTCTCTCATTCAGCTTCTCAAGATAAGCCTGATCCAGAAGCTTATCCGGATCATCCTTCATCACCTGTTCTAACTCTTCCACCGTTGATGCCGTCATATGCCCCAGCATACTCATCGGATTCAGAATCATCTCATAACTGGACTGATCCAAATCATACTTCTGCTCCATGGAATTCAGTCCCATCTTCATCACGCCAAACACAGTAGCCAGAATCAGAACTACCGGGCAGATAAACGCAATTACATAAGATATTTTAATTCTGGTTAATAATTTCAAAAAACCACCACCGATTTTAAACTTTCACTTCATTATATCATGATTCGCACCTTTGGTGCTTGACGCTGCGTATGCAGCTATCATGATCGCCATTCGCCGTTCGCGATGAACATGCATTGCTTGCTCTCGCTCTCTAACGCTCATTATATCATAAGAAAGAATAGGAATTGTAAAAGATAATAAAATTTTTTATGAAAAAGAGATAAAAAATAAACGCAGACCTGTTCCCGACACTGAGAACTGTCTGCGTCTATTATCGTTATGTGAATTTCAAATCTTATTTAAAATTAAAGATAAGACTTTAATGTATCAACCTTGTCCAGTTTCTCCCAAGGCAGATCCAAATCGTTGCGGCCAAAATGACCATAAGCGGCTGTCTGTTTGTAAATTGGTCTTCTCAGATCAAGCATACGGATGATACCTGCAGGACGAAGATCAAAATTATCTCTGATGATCTCTACGATACGGCTGTTGGATAACTTGCCTGTACCGAAAGTATCCACCATGATAGATGTAGGATTTGCTACACCAATGGCATAAGATAACTGAATCTCGCACTTGTCAGCGATACCGGCAGCAACAAGATTCTTGGCAACGTAACGTGCAGCATAAGCAGCGGAACGGTCAACCTTTGTGCAGTCCTTACCGGAGAAAGCACCGCCGCCGTGACGTGCATAACCGCCGTATGTATCTACGATGATCTTACGGCCTGTCAGACCACTGTCGCCGTGAGGTCCGCCGATAACGAAACGACCTGTAGGATTGATGAAGAACTTTGTATTCTCATCCACCATCTCTGCCGGAAGAATCACATCAAAGACATACTTCCTGATATCCTCATGGATCTGTTCCTGTGTAATATCAGGATCATGCTGTGTAGAAAGAACAACAGCATCCAGACGAACTGCCTTGCCGTTGTCATCATATTCAACGGTTACCTGTGTTTTGCCGTCCGGTCTCAGATAAGACAGTGTACCATCCTTACGAACCTTTGTCAGCTGACGTGCAAGCTTATGTGCCAGAGCAATTGGATATGGCATATATTCTTCAGTTTCATTTGTTGCAAAACCGAACATCATACCCTGGTCACCGGCACCGATAGCCGCAATTTCCTCTTCAGACATTGTATGTTCTTTGGCTTCAAGGGCTTTATCAACACCCATAGCAATATCTGCAGACTGCTTGTCAAGCGCTACCATTACTGCACATGTATCTGCATCGAAACCATATTTACCTCTTGTATAACCGATTTCTCTGACTGTATCTCTGACGATATTCTGGATATCGACCTTTGCATTCGATGTGATCTCACCCATAACCATAACAAGACCTGTTGTTGTACATGTTTCGCAAGCTACACGGCTCATTGGATCCTGTTCCAGCATTGCATCAAGAATAGCATCAGAAATCTGATCACAAATCTTGTCCGGATGGCCTTCTGTTACAGATTCAGATGTGAATAATAACTTTTCCATTATGTCCTCCTTATCAAATTGGTATTTCTCTTATTGTATTTAATTTAATCGTATAAAAATAAAACACTTACGCAAAAAAAAATCCGCTCAAAGCGGACCTGATACGATCAAATCCTCTTATTGTTCGATGTTACTCGCTCAGGTTGGCACCTTCCCACACGGGGGTTGCCGCAATATCACAGATCCTTGGTCTCCATTGCTCTGAATAAGAGAAAATATAAATTTTGTTGATTGCTTACATAGCATACATGAAAACATACATAAAGTCAATAGTCCGCAGGCTACAATTGTGTTGATTTGTAGCCACCGGGCCCTATACAGAAAAAATACCTCATTGCCGACCTTCATCAGCAATGAGGTAAATATTATTCTGAATTAATAAGCAGCAAGACTCATCTTGCGCATCATGCGATCTCTGTCCACGCGATCATCAACATCCACACGTTCAATGACACCGCCCAGGCTTCTAATTTTCTCTTCAAAGTCTTCATAGCCTCGCTGGATATACTGTATCTGCTCCACACATGTACAGCCATCTGCTGCAAGACCGGCAATAACAAGTGCTGCACCGGCACGAAGGTCAGATGCCACTACAACTGCACCTGTATACTTCTCAACACCTGTAATAAAAGCTGTATTGCCTTCCACTTTGATGTTGGCACCCATCTTGGTTAATTCGTCTGTGTATTTGAATCTGTTCTCAAAAATCTTCTCTGTAACAAGGCTTGTACCATCTGCCAGTGACAGGCATACCGCAATCTGTGACTGCATATCTGTCGGGAATCCCGGATAAGGCATTGTCTTCACTGTTGTAGGACTGAGACGCCTTGTTGCTACAACACGTACTGCATCATCCAGTTCTTCAATCTCAGCACCCATCTCGATCAGCTTCGCTGAAATAGATTCCAGATGCTTCGGAATGACATGTTTGATGGTCACATCACCCTTTGTCGCAACAGCTGCACACATAAATGTACCGGCCTCAATCTGATCCGGAATGATCTCATGATCTGCTGCCTTAAAATGATCTACACCGATAATCTTGATCATGTCTGTACCGGCACCTTTGATATTGGCTCCCATCTGATTCAGGAACTGTGCCACGTCAACAACATGCGGCTCCTTCGCTGCATTCTCAATAATGGTCATTCCCTTGGCTCTGGAGGCTGCCAGCATAATATTGATAGTTGCACCAACACTGACAACATCAAGGTAAATATGCTTGCCGTTTAATTCATCTGCAGATGTAAAAATCATCCCTCTGTCGATCCATACCTTCGCTCCAAGTGCCTTAAAGCCCTTCTGATGCTGGTCGATCGGTCTGCTGCCGATATTGCATCCGCCCGGCAGTGCCACACCTGCTTCTCTGTACTTGCCCAGAAGGGCACCGATGAGATAATAGGACGCTCTGATCTTTCTGATATAATCATTGTCCACTTCATGGGTACGGATACCGCTGCCGTTAATTTTTACTGTATGACGATCCTTCGGATTCGGATAATGCACTTCTGCACCAATGGATATGACTGCATTCAAAAAAACATTAATGTCATTCACATCCGGCAAATTTCTGATTGTAACTGTTTCATCGCACATAATAGCTGCCGCAAGAATACCCAGTGCCGAATTCTTCGCACCGCTAATCTCTACTTCTCCAACCAGCGGATTGCCGCCCTTTATTAAATACTGTTCCATACTGCACCTCAAATTTAAACTGACTTGTTCTGAATTTATCTCATAAAATAACTGAATCAATATCACAATATCACTGCAGCGGACGATTCCAAAAACCATCTGCAGCCTCAAAAATTCATAAAATTCGACAAAATTTCCCATTACCGATTCTGTCTCAAAATGATTATATCACAAACTCTCTGTTTGTAAATCGCTTTTTACCTTTTTATAAAAATTTGTTAAGGATTTGTTACATTTTCCTATGATGTTTGCGGAATATACCCGATTTTACAGCAATTCCCAATACAAGTATCAGTAGCGAAACAGTGCTGAGCACGGCGCCTTCCACAAATCCCTGTGGTACATAACGCATCGTAATCTCATGGGTTCCGGCAGTCAGCCAGCATCCCGTCAAAGCCTCTCCAACAGGCGAAATCTCCGTCTTTACGCCGTCCACATAAACGCTCCATCCTTCATCATACGGAACAGACAGAAGCATCAGTCCATCCTGACTGGCCTGAATACTGCCTGTCACATGTGTACTGTCATAATCTGTCACCTGAAGCTGCGCATCCGCAAGCTGTGTATAAGCAGACTCAAAAACATTGTTATTAAATGCGTACATCTGGAGCTTTACATTTCCGGTATCATATTCATTGTCCATCGGAAAATCCAGTGTCACAACCTTGCCGGCATCACACTGTCCAAGATGAACAATATGTCCCCGTTTATCAGAATAAGTCTCCGTCTCCCCGTCAATGGTCACTTTGAGTTTCTCACAATGACTGGCTTCAAAATAGATATACACATCCTGCTGTTCTGTAAATGTCAGCTGCCATGTCAACGTGCCATTATCGGCTGTTCTCTCATAAAAATACTTATCTTCACCGGTACTGGTCAGCATTCCCCCTGTCACTTCCGGCTCACTGACTGTCATCGGTGTAAACAACGCCTCCTGTGTATCCGTGGCCAGTCTCACAAAATCATTCTGAGTTACAAACGGATCGCCCTCTACAATCTTCCATTGCTCCAGTGTCGGATTCACCATATAACCCAGGGCCAGATTCTGCTGGTTCTCATACACATATTTATTCATGGTCTGTTCACATAATGACAGATTGGAAGCCCACATTTCTTCATTACTGATAATATATCGAATGCCAAGCAATGCATCCGTCAGAGGTGTTGCCCCTTTGTAGCTGTATTTATTGCCGCTGTTATAAAATCCCAGTGCTCCCATCAGCCTTTCCTCACGGTCATCCGCCGTGGATGAGAAAAAGGACATGCCGTTCAGATGATGCCATGTGACATCATCCCTTCCTCTGATCTGCGCCAACTCCATACGATAAAACGTATCTTTGGCTTCATAATGATTGCGGATAGCTGATACTTCCTGCCTGTCTTCTGTATAACTGGTTCTATTGACTGTCCCATTCATGCAGAGACCGAAAACTGCATTGCCCGCCACTTCAATAGTGAGTACCAGCAGACACAGCATCTGAGGCAAAACTTTATAGCCTTTGATCATCAGAAATGAATGTCTGCGGTAAGCCACAAGAAGAATCATATAAAGGGCCATCAGAATTCCCGTAACAATCATGCTGTACAGGGGCAAACGGTCCTTCGGATACCAGAGGCATACCCCGAATAAAACAGCCTCCGCAGCAAAAATACCAAGAAAGGCCTTCATATTCATCAATCTCAGAGACTGCCATGCATCATAAGCCATGACAACGACCATAAAGATGTAGATAAAGGAAAATCTTCCCGGCAGATTATTCGGAAAATGGAAGCCATGCCATACATAATCCAGAACATTGATATTCAGGCTGACCAGAACAAATCCTGTCACCAGCAGACGCCCGATCTTTTCACGAAGTGAAATGTTTTTGGAAACCGCATAAAATACTACCAGCATCACAAGCAGTACGCCACAGTAAATATTCGGTGCACCCGTCAATTCTGTCGGTTCCACCAGCGCAAACTGCTGTCGAAAGATTTCCAGAAAATTCCGATACAGCTTGAAACTTGTAGGTGCTGACCCCTGAGAACTGTTGATCAATGTATAATACGTCGGGAAGAGATAAATTCCCGCCAGACCACCGGCCAGCACAGAACACACTGCAAAATGAAAGCCGCTCTTAAAGAACTGTCCGACGCCTTCTCTCTTTCTTGAAAACCAGATGACAAAAAAATACAGGACAACAAAAATACAGATCATAATGGCCATATAATAATTGCAAAAAATAGCCAGGCCCATGGTCACTGCATAAAGCCGTCCGTTCTTATCATTAATCAGTCTTTCCATACCCATCAGAATAAGCGGGAACAGCACAATGCTGTCCAGCCACATCACATTCCAGTTATAAGCAATACTGAAACCACCCAGAGCATAGAAGGCAGCAAAAACAACCGTAGAATAGTCATTTCTTCCTGTCCGCCTGCGCAGATAACGATAAGCCGTCCACCCGGACAGACAAATCTTCAATATAATCAGTGTCTCAAATGCCTCGATCATCATGGATGCTGGAAAAATTGCAATCAAAAAGTTCAGCGGACTGGCCAGATAATAAGCCTGCACCGCAATAAAATTAAAGCCAAGACTTCCATGCCATGAATACAAAAAGCTCTCTCCATGCCAGATCTTATCATGAAACTCAGAGAAAAATGGCACATACTGATGATACGAATCAATGATCATCGTCGCCTGATCGCCAAAAGGGAATACCCCCATGGCAATATAAGCAATTAGTATAGCTGCCAAAGGCAGGAGCATTGCCAGTGCTCCGTAAAAATGCGGCTGCTGTGTCCATTCTTTAAAACTTCTCTTTCTTCTTTGTCCGCTATAGCTGTTATGTCTCTTTTTTGATATTTTATTCTTCATATAATTTGTCACAAGCTTTCAATTCTTTTTTTATTTTGTCTATGGCCTCTTCAATTCTGCAGCCGCTGACATCCGCAATGACATCCGCATACTTTTCATAAAGTGGTGTTCTTTCATTATATAAATCCCAAAGAGTAGAGCCGTTCCGAATAACAACTCCTCTCTGATGAAGATCTCCTAAACGTTGATGAAGAGATTCATAATCTGTCTTAATATAAACAATCACACCACACTCAGACATGTGTCTTAATGCTTCATCACAATAGCAGACACTGCCGCCTGTTGAAATAACTGTCTTCTTTACATCAATATCTCTGTTCACCTGATTTTCAATCTTCAGGAATCCGTCAATACCATATTTGTCGATTAAATGCTCCAGGATATCCCCTTCCTGATTCTGGATCAGCAGATCCGAATCCACAAAATCATATCCGAAAATTTTGGCAATAACAACGCCAATCGTACTCTTTCCAGCTCCCGGCATACCTATAAAAATAATATTTTTCATTTTAATCATTCTCCCAGTTTTAAAATTCAGGTCAAACGCATTTGCAGTCCTGCACAATTCCTGTTGCAACAACCATCATTCTAGCACCGCTCACAGAAAATCTCAACTGTTTTATAAACACAAAGACTTGCCGACACCGTCTGCATAGCCGGAAGCAGGAATCCGGGATTGATAAAAACAGCAATACATATTTACATTGTCGGCATTCCACTGTAGACGCGGCAAAATGCTTATATTATAATACAAACAGGTGATGACAATGAAAAAAATTATTTTCCATATAGATGTAAACAGTGCCTACTTAAGCTGGACCGCCATCAAGCTGCTCCGGAGCGGCAGTAACACCGATCTTCGAAAAATTCCTGCCATTGTAGGCGGCGATATGTCCAAACGCCACGGTGTTGTACTGGCCAAATCCATGTCTGCTGCCAGATACGGCATCCGCACCGGTGAACCCATTACGGACGCTCTGAGAAAATGTGCCAGCCTGACCATCGTACCGCCGGAACATCATTATTACAGTGTATGCAGTCACCAGCTTCTTGATCTGCTGCATCATTATACACCATCCATCAGCCAGTACAGCATTGATGAATGCTTTGCAGAATATGTGCCGGTTCCCGGAGATAACGGCGATCCTGTGAAAGCTGCCCATATCATCAAAGATGTCATTCGCAACAAACTCGGATTTACGGTCAATGTGGGCATCTCCACCAATCGTCTGCTGGCAAAAATGGCCTCTGATTTTGAAAAGCCGGACAAAGTCCACACACTTTTTCCTGAAGAGATCCCTGTGAAAATGTGGCCTCTTCCTGTGAAAGACCTTTTTATGGTCGGCCGTTCTTCTGCCTCAAAGCTTGAACTTCTCGGCATCAAAACCATCGGTGACCTGGCCAAAATGGATCCGACTCTCATAGAAGCCCATTTAAAAAGCCACGGCCGCACCATCTGGGAATATGCCAACGGCATCGAATCCGTCCACATTGACGACCGAACCAAAACCGACACCTCCAACAAGGGTATCGGCAATTCCACCACACTGTCAACAGATGTGACAACAGAAGAAGAAGCCGGAAAAGTTCTGCTGGAGCTGTCAGAATCTGTCGCCGGCCGTCTCCGCAAAGCGGGTTTTCTCGCAGGCATGGTCAGTGTGGAAATTCGATACAGCACCTTCACGAATGTCTCCCATCAGATGCAGCTTGTTTCTCCTTCTCAGGCAACACAAGTGATCTATGAAGCCACTCTCCGCCTTTTTCACGAACTCTGGAATGGCACACCCGTCCGTCTTCTCGGCATCCGCACTTCCAAACTCAGTGACTGCCAGGTGCGTCAGATGAATCTCTTTGATTATGTCAAAAATGACAAGCAGGAAAAACTTGACCAGGCCTTAGACAGTATCCGGCAGAAATATGGCAGCAAAGCAGTCATGCGTGGCAGTTTTCTCGAAGAAAAAAGGCCGCCAAAAGCGACCCCTTATGATTAATTTGCAATTCTATTCCGGCACATGCGCATGTCTGCGGCGATGGATTTTCCAATTCAGTGCTGACCTCTTGAACTGTCAAGCATATATAACAGCGCATTGCAGATGGCGGCGGCAATATTGCTTCCGCCTTTTCTTCCTTTTGCAACAATATACGGCACATCTGCCGTCATAATCAATTCTTTTGCCTGAACGACATTAACGAAGCCAACAGGCACCCCGATGATCAGTTCCGGTCGGATCCGCCCTTCCCGGATCATCTCATAAAGCTGGATCAGAGCCGTCGGTGCATTGCCAATGGCAAAAATCAGTGGCTTATCAAGCTTTGCTGCTTTCTCCATGCTGGCCACCGCTCTGGTCGTGCCGTTCTTTTTTGCCGTCTCAGCCACATCCGGATCAGACATAAAACAGCAGACCTCCCCGCCGAATTCTGCAATCACTTTCTTATTGATCCCGGATCTGCCCATCTGTGTATCCGTCACGATACAAGCGCCTTTACGCAGCGCATCCAATGCTTTTTCCACCGCATGCTCTGAAAAGCACAGAGAATCCGCATATTCGAAATCCGCACTGGTATGGATCGCACGTTTGATGATCGGCTCCTGCAGAGGATCAAAAACCCGGTCTCCCAGCTCCTCCGTAATAATTTCAAAACTGCGCTTCTCAATCTCCGACGGCAATACATTTTCAAGTTTTATTTTCATGCCAGTCCCTCCTCCAATATCTGATAAATCCGTGCCATATCCATACTCTCTCTGAGTCCTTCTGCAAGCTTATCATACTGCTGTTCCTTATAAACTTTCTCATCTATCCAGGATACCGTCTCCCCGGACAGCCCTTTTCTCTGACAAAGCAGCTCAATCAGTGCTTTCTGCATCTGTACAGAATCAAAAATACCATGCACATAACTTCCGGCTGCATTCTGATACTGACATCCATTGGCTGACGATCCTTTTCCGTTATGTGTACCCGCTGTTTCTGCTATGGTGGAAAAGACAGCAGCTCCCGGCTCATAGGTTGTCTCACCCATATGGATCTCATATCCCTCAAAAGCAATGCCGGACAATAACTGCCACGGTCCATTCAATGCTTCTGTCATTCCAAGAACTCTGGTTCTTGTCTTCGCCTTCTCAAAAACCGTATGTACCGGCAAAAGTTCCATACCGCGCATACTGCCGCCTTCTTCCACACCATCCGGATCCTCCAGCGTCATGCCGAGCATCTGATAACCGCCGCAGATCCCCATCACCAGCGTGCCATCTGACGCCTGCTTCAGCACGGCAGCCTCCAGACCGTTCATACGCATCCACTTCAGATCCCCCATGGTATTCTTTGTACCCGGAAGCAGAATTAGATCCGGGCTGCCAAGCTGATGGACCTTCTCCACATAACGCAGTGTCACCCCCTGCATGCGTTCCAATGCATTAAAGTCTGTGAAATTCGACATTCTGGGTACACGGATCACCGCAATGTCAATGACCCCTTTTCCCTCATGTCTGTCCAGACGATCTGCCAGACTGTCCTCATCATCGATATCCACCTGCATATAAGGCACAACCCCTACAACAGGTACCGGCGTATAATCTTTAAGCATCTCTATTCCCGGATCCAATATCCGCTTATCCCCACGAAATTTGTTAATGATCAGACCTTTCACCATCTGCTGTTCTTCCTTTTCAAGCAGCATCATGGTGCCTGCCAGCTGGGCAAATACACCGCCGCGATCAATATCTCCCGCCAGCAGCACCGGTGCCTTCAGCAGCTTTGCCAGCCCCATATTCACAATATCTTCGGACTTCAGATTGATCTCTGCCGGACTTCCGGCCCCCTCCACCACGATAATATCATTCTCTTCTGCCAATGAATTGTATGCCTTCATAATATCCGGTATCAGCGATTTTTTATATTTAAAGTATTCTGCTGCCCGCATATTCTGACGTACTTCGCCATTGACGATCACCTGAGACCCCACATCCGATGTGGGTTTCAGAAGGATCGGATTCATTCTGACGGAGGGTTCAATCCCTGCGGCCTCCGCCTGCATCACCTGAGCACGGCCCATCTCCAGACCTTCTGATGTGATAAATGAATTCAATGCCATATTCTGCGATTTAAAAGGGGCTACTCTGTATCCATCCTGTTTAAAAATGCGGCATAAACCCGCCGCCAGCAGGCTCTTTCCCGCATTGGACATCGTGCCCTGTACCATGATTACTTTTGCCATTGCTGCTGCTCCTGTTTTTATTTGCACTGCGTGACATTCCGACAGTTTTGCCTGCACCACCAATCTGACAACACAGAGCACCAGACATAAAATGGAAGCACCATACATCAGACAATTTGCCCGGATAATGTCCGCATCTTCAATATCTCTCATAGGATCACCGATAGTCGGTTTGTGATACCGCTCACCAAAATACCAGGCATCTCCCGCCAGCTGAAGTCCCAATGCACCGGCACAGGCGGCCTCTGTCTGTGCTGAATTCGGACTGGCATGGTTATACCTGTCGCGGCGAAAAATCCTCCAGGCCCCTTTGGCATTCCCACTGGTGAATACCGACGATGCCACCATCAAAAGTCCGGAAATCCTTGAAGGCACATAATTCATCACATCATCCAGTTTTGCCGCCGCACGGCCAAAATAAAGGTATTTGCCATTCTTGTATCCAACCATAGAATCCATTGTATTGACCGCTTTATAAAAAAATCCCAACGGCGCACCCCCGATAGCGATAAAAATCATCGGCGCGATCACACCGTCAGAGGCATTCTCTGCCACTGTTTCAACGGCTGCCTTTGCAATGCCTGCTGCATCCAGACGCTCCGTATCTCTTCCCACGATCATGGACACTGCCTTTCTGGCGCCTTCAATATCCTGCCGGTGAAGTGCCCGATACACCTTCATGCTCTCATCTCTCAGAGAACGGGCCGCCAACAGCTGATAACACATGATCATTTCCAGCACAAGTGCCAGATACGGATGGAGCAGCCTTGCCGCCATTAAAATCAATATAGGAACTACTGTAGAAATCACCAGAACCAACAGAACAAGCAGGGTTCCACCTGCCAGCTCTCCGTTTTGGTTTTTCGGAAATAAATGCCTTATTTCCTTCTCCAGAAAACTGATCAAATGACCAATCAGACAAATGGGATGCCATGGATTATGCGGATCTCCAAGCAGACAATCCAACAAAAAGCCTCCCATCAAAACAATAATGCCATGCATAAATTTACTCCTTTAATCCAAGCTGAAGGTATGCGGAATTCCAAAAAACTGTCTCAGCTAAAACTTTTCAATCACAGACAATCTTTCCTGGCCTGACAGCCACTCATCCATATCCAGTCTGACACCATAGCCGCATCCGTTTTTGACCTGCCAATGAAAATAGTCAAACTGCGGCACTGCCCATTTCGAGAGGATCGCCATGATCGTACCGCCGTGAACAACCATTGCTGTCCGCCATTCTTTTGCCTCTGTACCTGAAAGCTGCACCTTATGATGCCATTGCCGCACTTTCGGGATCATCTCTTCCAGGATACATTTTTCAAAGGCTTTCTGTACTCTGCCGCAAAATTCTTTTTGATTTTCGCCTTCCGGGAACCCTATCATGCCGCCGCTGTCAATCCATGCCTGATAATCAGAATTGCCGTTTAGCTCCTGATAATTTCTATATTCAAATGTACCAAAGCTGCACTCCCTGAAATCATCAATAACCGTCTGTCCAGACCAGGGATACAAAATCGCTGCCGTCTCCCGGCACCGCCGCATCGGACTGACATAAATGTTCTGAATATCATAATCCAAGGCTATCATTTGCCCTTTAGCCAATATTTGCTGCCGTCCTTCTTCACAGAGCGGTTCATCTGTTGTCCCGACATATCGCTGCTCCCGATTTCCGGCTGTCATTCCATGACGTATCATCCATATTTTCATTATCATGTTATCTACCTGATTTTCTGCCTGACTTCTATTCTGAGTATCCATCTGCTTTACTTAATCCGCTGCCCGATGCCGGCGATCACACGGATAACACAATCGGCCCTTTCGGCCAGCTGACAGCAGACTCTGCCGTGAACCTCCCGCCATTCCCGTTCCTTTGGATCCATAGGAACAATACCGCCGCCGATCTCATCTGTAATAATGATCAGACCCGGATTCGACCTCAGCACCGACTCGATTTCTTCTGATGGATTTTTATCCGCCAGCATCCACCGCTGTACAAGCAAATGAAAATGATCCAGCGCCTTTGCGTCTTTTATCTCTTTCGCACTGCAGACCGCACCATCTGCTATCTGAGATTGCAAAAGCTTCTCATGCGTCAGCACCCATTGCTGTTTTCCCTGATAACAGCCACCAGTTACAAACTTCATCCATTCAACCTCGCCTTCATTTTATATAGAAGCAGAAAGATACTTGCTGCAGACTGTCAAAAACAACATGACCAGCTCACAATTCTGCAGAAACCACCCTGCCAGATCACCTGTTGTCCCACCGAATTCTTTCATGGCTGTTTTATAATAGAAGGAAAACATCAGCAGCGCCCCTATGCAGCAAAGTACACCGCCCGGAAGCCATAAATAGCACATCACACATGCCGCTGCAATAGCTTCTGTCACCAGCACAACTGTCACCATTCTTTTCCTCGCCGGTTCCCGAAATGCAGTCAGCATACCGTCTTTACGGGCTCCCTTAAAATTAACCGCAGCCAATCCGCTGAGTGCCCGCTCCAGTACAAAGGCCATGATCATGATCCTGATGCCGTCCGCATCAATCTCACTCCATGCCCCCACTGATAACATCATGTATACACCACAGCCGATAACCGCAAAAGCTCCCACATGGGAATCTTTCAGGATCATCAGTTTCTTTTCCCTGTCCCCATAAGAACTTCTGGCATCTGTTGTATCCATAAATCCATCCAAATGAATCCCGCCGGTAATCCATAAGGGCACCGCCGTCAGGCAGACCCCCCGGAAAACAGATCCCACCTGCCACTCTGTCAGTATATAAAAAACAGCACCAGTCACCAATCCGATCACCAGCCCAATAACGGGAAACCAGCAAAAAGCATAGCGCATATTTTTGTCATTCCAGTCTGCTCTCGGCATGGGAATTCTGGAATACATGGCAAATGCAATAATCAATGACTGCATCTTACATCCTCCTTATAAGCAACCGGAATGGAATAAATAACTTCCACAGCTTCGTCTGCCCGTTCCGTCAGCATCTGATTCAATTCTCCAAGGCATTGTATATATGCTCCGGTCCAGGGATCATACTGCTGTACACCTTCATCAAAAACATTGATGCTGACAATAACCAGATGCTCTGCCATCTCTGCCAATGCATCAATCCCCTTCATGATCCTGTCCTGCACCTTACGGATATCAATTGTCGGATGCTGTTCTTCTTCATTCTGTGCCCTATCTGCCTGCCCCCGGCTGTATGCCCCTGTATTATCCCCACTGTTGCCGCTTCCGGAAAACATCTCATTGGCTGTGAGATTAGACATACATTCCAGCATCACAACCGCCCCTTTAGCCTGATTTCTGAAAGCTTCAGAATCCGGACCATCTCCGCGGCAGAGTGCTTCTACAGCTGTATAACGCTCTACCGTTTCAAAACCTTTGCCGGCCCTCAGCTGTCTGTGACGCTCAATTCTTTTTTCCGCATCTTTGCCAAAAGGCATCATCGCTGCCAGATAAATTAACGGTCTCTTCCCCTCTTTTGCCATCTGAAGTGCTCTGTTTTCTGCATATTCTGATTTGCCGCTGGCACTTCCGCCTGTCACCAGTAATATCATCTATTTCTCCGCCTGTTTTTTTGCATAATTTTCATACTGCGTTACATGAATATCCTCAAATGTTCCCATCTGTCGGTAAACTGCCAGTCCCATATCATACAAAGACATCGCTGCCGCTGCACCGGTTCCCTCTCCAAGACACATTCCTGCCTGGATCACCGGTTCAAGATGCAGATTTCTAAGTACTTTCCATGCAGCCGGTTCCGCTGAAATATGCGAAGCCAGAAGATAGCTGGTGCAGTCACTGTTGATCAGAGACGCACACAGAGCACCGGCTACAGAAATATATCCGTCCAATACAATCGGCACACCAAAGACTGCACCGCCCAGGCACATTCCTGCCATAGCTGCAATCTCGTAACCGCCCAGATGAGACATCAGTTCCACCGCCGCATCTATTTTGAAAAATGGACCTTCCGGAATTTCAGAATTCTCTGTTGCCTTCCAATAACGATCCACAGCCTGTTCTATCACAGCAACTTTTTTGTTATACGCCTCATCTGACAGACCTGCACCGCGTCCCGTCACTTCATTGGCCGGAAGATTCAAAAGGACAGAAACAAGAGCACTGCTTGGCGTTGTATTGCCTATTCCCATTTCTCCCATGCCGATCATCTCATATCCCTGTGTTGAAAGATCAGCAACAACTTCGATACCCGCCAGAAGGGCCTTAACACATTGCTCCTGTGTCATGGCCGGCTCCAATGTAATATCTCCGGTTCCTTCCGCCACCTTACGGTCACACATAACCATTGGTTTAAATTCTTTGTTCGGATAATGCTCACCGAGCATACCCACGTCCACCGGAAATACATCTGCACCGGCCTTCGCTGCCATGATATTGATGCTTGCTCTTCCTGCGGCAATATTATCTGCAACGATCCGGGTCACACTGCTGTCTGTCTGGGTCACGCCTTCTCTGACAACCCCGTGATCGCCACATAAAACAACGATGGCGCGCTTGTCCATTTTGACATTTACCGAATTCTCCATCCCTGCCATCTTCACAACGGCACGTTCCATGGCCCCAAGACTTCTCAAAGGCTTACCGATACTGTCCCATCTCTGCCATGCCGCATCCATCACTTTTTCGTTCGGCTGACTGATCATAAACAACTGTTGATTTAACTGTGCTTTTAATATCCTTAAATCTGCCACTTCATGTTCCTCATTTCTAATTTTGTATTTTCTTATTCTCATTTGACGGACTGCAAATGATGGCTATACTTTCTGCATGCTTCCAGATAATGAACCGCCATTTCTCTATTGGCATTAAAATAGAAATGCGGAAATCCTGCCAACATCTGCTTTTTCTGATAAATACACTGCCAGCGGCGCCCGGTCATTGGTTTTACTGCTTCAAAACAGCCGCTTTCACATGTCGTATCCCAATAGTGAAACTCATGTACCGGCATCTGTATACCCTTCGGACCAAGAATCGTGTCCTTCTCAGAAGTCAGCACCGCATAACCGAAACGGACCAGCCGTCCTTTCTTAACAGCCTTTCCGGGAACCAGACCGACCATCCTCCAACACCTTCCATCTGCATCTTCCATCTCCTCATGCATATACATAAATGCTCCGCATTCAGCAAGGCACGGCATGCCCTGCTCCACGGCTTCCCGGATTGAACGCTTCATTGTTTCATTTTCCGACAACTGCTCTCCATGAAGTTCCGGATAACCGCCGCCCATATAAATGCCGGACAGATTCTCCGGCAAAGCTTCATCCGCCAAAGGCGAAAAATACACGATCTCCGCCCCCTGTGATCTCAAAAGATCCAGATTATCCTCATAATAGAAACAAAAGGCTGCATCCATAGCCACACCAATACGCAATGCTTTTTTTGTACCGTCAGGTTTCTCCGAATTTCCCGCCTGATTTGATTCTGCAGCCTCTGATCCACGAAACGTCACTGCTTCTTCATCCCACTCCAGGGGTTCTGCACCGTTTGCGATCATCTTTACCTTTTGAATATCTAATGTTTCTGCAAGTAAACTTGCAAATTTCTGAATTTGTTCCCGAAGTGACGCAATTTCCTCCGGCATCATCAATCCCAGATGACGACTCGGAAAATGAATCACCTCTGTTTCAGGCACATAGCCGATCACCGCAATCCCCAGCTGCTTCTCAATCAACGGTGTCAATCGATCACAGACAGCCTTCGATACTCGGTTCATAATGACCCCCCGGATCATCTGATTCGAATACATATCCATAAATCCCCGAATCAGTGCCATCATCGAAAGACTCATCCCCCGGCCATTGACCACAAGAAGCACCGGTGTCTTTGTCTGAACAGAAAGTTCATAACTGCTGCCCTGAAGGGAAACACCGCCCAGACCATCATAGTATCCCATAACGCCTTCGATCAAAGCAAAATCTGCCGCTGTATTCATACACGCCTGTCCCATCAGACTTCTCGTCCGATTGGCTGCTGTAAAAAAGGTGTCCAGATTTCTGGATGGGATTCCAAGGACAAAACGATGAAACATCGGATCGATATAATCCGGTCCGCATTTGAAAGACACCGGATGTCCCTCACAGCGTAAAAGCTCCAAAAGCCCGCAGGTGATCATCGTCTTGCCGCTGCCGCTCCCAGGTGCTGCGATCATCACCCTGGGTATCTTCATCTCAGCCATCATTCATCCCTTTCCTTTCTTATATTTCATAAACCGATCATCCTGCCATCAACACTCATATTCCCTATTCTACTATAAATTTGCCGCATTGTGAATCCTGCATCCTGAAATAAATTGCCACTGCTTTTGCACTATGATATGATAGCATTATATCCACCGATTGATGTTTTTGTTTCAACGTTATCCACTGCTCAAGGAGATTTTATGATGAAAAATATATTACTTTTTGCCGGTACAACCGAAGGCCGCCTTCTGGCGGAGTATCTCATTCATCAGCCGGTGTCACTGCACGTCTGTGTTGCCACCGAATATGGAGAAAAACTCCTGCCGTCAGCACCATCCATGACCGTTTCATCTCACCGCATGGACGCTCATGAAATGGTCGATTTTATCAACGGCCGACATTTTGATCTTGTGCTGGATGCTACTCATCCATATGCAATTGAAGTATCTGCCAACATCTCCGATGCCTGTAAAAAAACACAGGTACCTTACCTGCGTATTCTTCGTGACTGTCAGGCCTCTGCGGATGTCTTATCCGGCACCGGCAAACCATCAGAAATGTTTGTTGACACAACAGAACAGGCCATTGATTTTCTCAACCATCAGGAAGGACCTGTTTTTCTGACAACAGGCAGCAAAACATTACCTGATTTTATGCAGATGACTAATGCTTCCGAACGCCTTTTTGTCCGTATTCTGCCAAATTCTGAAATGCTGTCTGCATGTGCTGCACTAGGTCTTCCGTCTTCCCACATTTTCTGTATGCAAGGGCCATTTGATATCAGCATGAATACTGCAACCATTCAGCATATCTGTAAACGCTGGGAAAAAGATCACCCTGACAGTACCCTGACTGAAACGCCTCTTTACATGGTCACCAAACAGAGCGGACGCACAGGCGGTTTTGATGAGAAATTGGAAGCAGCCGCACAGGCACAGATTCCGGTACTGATCATCGGAAGCCCTGCCAGGGAGAAAGGTCTTTCACTTTCCGAAAGTTACCACTGGCTTTCCAACTGGATCGGAACTGATGACAATAAAGCCTCAACTGACCAGATTGTCAGTCTCATCGGCACCGGCATGTCTTCGGACCAGCTAACCCTTGAAGCAGACCGTGCACTGAAAAATTGTGATATTATCATCGGTGCCAAAAGAATGCTTGAAATGGCTGAACATTATCATAAACCGACATTTTGTTCCTACAATTATCCGGCCATCACCGATTACATGCTTTCCCACCCGGAATACCAGCATTTTGCCGTTCTATTCTCCGGAGATATCGGTTTTTACAGCGGTGCAGCCGGTCTAAGACGCTGTTTGGAAGGAAAACCTTTCAAAATCGAATCATTCAGCGGCATCTCCTCGCCGATCCACTTTTTGAATACAATCGGGAAAACCTGGTCCGATGTTCATCTGATCAGCTGCCACGGCCAAACTGCCTCCATCATCAGCCATATCCGGTGCCACACAAAAACACTGGTCCTGCTTGGCAAACCGGAAGATGTCTCGAACATTTCCAGAAAACTGATGGACTACGGCCTTTCGAATGTTCGCATTTATATCGGTGCAGATCTGAAACAGCCGGATGAACAGATTGTCAGCGGCAATCCGGCAGATTTTCTTCACCGAACATTTTCCGCCTTGTCATTGCTTTATCTTGAAAACCCGAATGCTGAACCGCTTCCTGTTACTTATGGACTTCCTGATGATGCCTTTATCCGAGGAAAGGTTCCGATGACTAAATCCGAGATTCGAAGTATTGTTCTAAGCAAACTGAAGCTTACGAAAAACGCTATTCTTTTCGACATCGGTGCCGGAACCGGCTCTATCGCCATTGAAGCAGCACGGCAGATTCCCGATGGACGTGTTTACGCCATTGAACGCAATCCTGACGGACTGGATCTTATCAAAGAAAACAGTCTGAAATTACAAGCAGACAATCTTACCATTGTCAGCGGCACTGCACCGGAATGTCTTGATACGCTCCCTGCGGCTACCCATGCCTTCATCGGCGGCAGTGCGGGACACTTGAAGGAGATTATGCAGTTGTTATATAGCCGTAATCCTGAAATCCGAATTGTGATCACCGCTATTACTTTGGAAACCATCAGCCAGATCATGACCCTGCAAAAAGAAATGTCCCTGCCTGAACCGGAGATTGTTCAACTTCAGGTCAGCAGTGCAAAAAAAGCCGGACCTTATCACCTGATGCAGGGACAAAATCCGGTTTACATTGTTTCTTTTTAATAAAAACAAAAAGTATCTGCCGAAATCACGCCTTCATGGGTTGATTGTAGCAGATACTTTTTCGTTCTGTCTGTGCCTTTCTTATTATCATCGGCTATAATCACTGAGCTTTTTGGTATAAGTCAGAAAATGTATACAACGAATGGTCGGCATAACCAGTAAGATAATTCTGATAAACCATATCTTCATCCGGCAGTTTATAGCCATAGGCAACATCTGCATAAGGATAAATCTGGTGACTGTCATCTACAAAATAGATATGACTCTGTTCCCTCCTGATTCCTTCATCTGTCTGCAGATTTTCATGTAGACCGTCTTCTTTTAATGTAAAGTACCCTCCGTGCTGATCGGCTGATAGTTTCAAGTGATAGCCTTTGATATCATTGATTGAATAACTTGAAACCACCCTCTCTTTCTCTAAATCATACAACCAGACCTTTTGCGAATCTACCCCCAACAGGAATCTGTTTTCATCAAAAAAACAGATCTGAAAATTCCTGGCATTATCAATATCCACTTCTTTCTGCCGCCCCCAATGATCTGTTCTTATGAGAGTGCATTGCTTATCGCCGTCATAGACAACAATCATAGAACCATCACAGCTTTCTGTCATAAAAGCATTCCCGCCGTTCGCTTCTTCCGTCGATTGCCAGATTTCAGACGCTAAAACGCAATTATTTTCTATATCGTATTTAAACAATTCCAGGTATCCGTCTTTTATTCCCAGTAATCTTAATGCTGTCCCGGTTTTATCCATGGAAATATCCAAAATTTTGCTGCAGCCATTCTGTGCCGCATTCAATAATTCTGTAGTACCATCTTTAAAATTTTCCCGGTATACCTGTCCATCTTCATCCAGTACAATCGCATTGGTCAGATTCTTCAGCAGCACCAGTTTCTGAATCTGCTGCCATCTGAAGGTATTCTCTCCCATATCCGCCTGTGCAGGCAGGTCGTAGCAGGCCATCTCTGTACCATCCTGCATTGACAACACTTTTAACCCTCCCGGTATATCATCTCCATAGGCGTTGGACAATTCCAATACACATACATAAGACTTTCCTTCATTCTCTTCAATCTGAATAGAATGGATTCCTTTTCCTTCCCCACATGTATACTGCATCAAAACATCCTCGGAATCCAAAGAATATAAGTTAAATCCATGTTTCGACCAGATATACTCATTCCTGTTTTTGTCACTGGTCCATACACATCGATAAGCAGTGCCTGATAATGTCTGAATTTCTTCTATATTACAGATGCGTTGATTTGATTCATATACATACTGATTCATTTCTGAATCTTCAGATAAATCGCAGCTAACAATTCCTTCCTCTGTAAAAAGCAGCATTTTCCTATCTTTCACATATGAAAAATCATACAGCTCATTATCAACCTTATAAGCCTGATACTTCGAGATTGTCTCCCCTACTGACACTTTGACGATCGTGCCGTCACTAAGTCCTGCAAAAACGAAGGAATCATTGTCTGAACATCTTTGAACCGAAACAATATCCGATTGAAAAGATATCATGTCCTCTATATTTCCGGTCTCTCCATCGATAAAATAAAGATCACTTCTCAGCCAACCAAGAATTTCAGGCACTTTCTCCGGATAAATCATCTGCATTCCTATGGTATCTGTATCATATCCAAAATTAGCCTCATTTGTATTCAACACCTTCTGACCCTGAACATCATAAATCGAAAATGCATACTGCCTCTTTTGCCGCATCCATACATCACTTGAATCCATGGCATCCTGCACAATCTGATACTGCTCACAGGCTACATGGGTATCATCTATCCATGTCACTTTTTCCACCGGCGGCATATCAGTTGTTAGTTGTTGTTTCTTCTCTATATCATAGATCATCAGCCCCTGATCACTTCCGGCTGCTATCTTTTTCCCGTCATGACTTATCTTCACATCCGAAAAGTGACACTCTCCATCTGGCATTTCACTGCTGATGCAGGCAAGCTGTTGTCCCTTTGCAGCATCATAGACATAAATATTAAAATCAGAAGCCCTGTAAACAAACATATTCTCTTTGCAGTCATAGGTACGCTTGCCATAAACCATAGGAACCTCCAGATAAAAACCGGAAACTACCTTCCGATCAGCCGCATCGATCACCGCTGCGTAGTTTTCATTCTCCCCGGTCAATATAATGGCACGATGATCATCCAACGCTGCTGCAAATGTAATCCCACTTCTATCATCTGCCAGTTCCTTCTCTTCTGACTGAATATCTGCCGCATCCAGTGTCCACCAGACACTGTCATTTTCCTTCGTGGTGTCCACAGAAACAACTTCCAGTCTGCCTTCCTGATCAATCGCATAGCCATAATACCCGCTATCCTTTGAAAATGCAGCCCCGGAAAAATCACCGGTTATCTTCTGCAATGGAGAAAAATAAATCCATTGTCCGGATTCATAAGAATCCAGCACCGTATTCAACGTATATACCTGTTCAGGTGCAATATAATTTTCCGTTTCTCCTGCTTCTTCTGATATTTGTAAGGCTGAAGCAACAGCTGCAGCCTTATCACCACTGTCATACTGATCCATAGCCTGCACGCACAGATTCTGCACTTTATTCCTTCTGGCGATAGTCTCCTGTAATGTTATCTGATAAGACTGATACAATGCATAAACTGTAAAAACAGCAGCTGCAGACAGACATACCGCTGCCGTTGTTAGTCTTTTTCTGCGTTTATACTTCCGATAGCGCTGCACAAGCCCATCATAGGGCACCGACAGAATCGGTGCAGCAATCCGCAAAAAGCCATCCTTCTTCAGCTTCTTCAAGATTTCTTTCTCAGAAGCGCCCCGGATATCCGCTGCCAGCGGAAAGTTGCGGTCCCTGCCGCCCACTTTAACAACGGTATGCTCCGCTACTTCTGCCGTCGATGCCGTTTCTGGCACCTCTAATGCTTTTGCTGCTTCTGATGCCCCCGATGAGCCCTCCCTCTCTGATGCTCTCACCGTTTCCGACGTTCCCGGTTTCTGGGCCGCCAGAATTGTGAGTACCTCTGAAGGTTTATGGGTTTTCAAAAAGAATTTCACTTCTTTTGACTGCCAGATATCATCACCTGACGCATCCTGGCCGATAATAATCAGATATCGACTGGCTTTCAAAGCATCCATCACCTGTTTGTCTGCCTGATAATCCGCAGACAACTCTGTTTCATCAAGAAAAACCCGCTGAATCCGCTTCAGTCCCGGCGTCCGAAAACGTTCCAACAGCTTCTGAAGTGAAACAGCCACCTGTTTATGTAAAATGTTATCCGACCGATATAAAATATAAGCATCGTATTTCAGTCCGGCAATCTGGGAATGATAGGGCCGAAGTGCATTCAACGCTGCCGATACATCCTTTAACATTTCCTCGGCTGTATGATAACGCTTCTTCGGATCTGTTTCCAGTGCCTTTGCCAGAATACGCTGTATGATTTCTTCTGCATGAGGCGGGCACTTCATATCCTGAATATTCTTTCTGGTGAGATAATGCCCATCATAAGACTTTCGCACATCCTCCAGCATGCGTGTCGAATAACGCCGACCCGTCAGCAGATATAAAAGCAGATAGCCTATGCTGTACAAATCCGCTTCCGGTCCCAGTCTGAAATCCGGCGTTTCACCTGTCATGATTTCCACAATCTCCGGTGCCCGATAGCCCTCTGATGAGAAAATCGGCTGATCACCCACAGGGGCACACAATCCATCCGCCAGTCTCTTTCTGGCTGAGCCGAAATCCAACAGGAAACAAGTCAGACTTTCATCCGTTGGCTGTCCGGTCACAAAAATATTGCCCTCCTGCAAATCCAAATGCAAATAGCCAGCCAGATGCACTTCTCTCACAGCAAATAACGTTTCCTGAATAACTCTGAAAATCATCTCCATCGTATATCTGTTGTTCTTCTGATACCAGGAAGCAATGGATTCTCCTTTATTCTCCATGGAAGCCATCACTGTAAAAGCATTATTCACATAATGAAAATGCTGTCCTTTGTCAAAGGAAATCTCCACACTGCTGGCAATTCGCTGAATCGGTATCAATCGAATGGCCTCTGAATCATAAATTTCCGATGTCATCTGTCCTTCATTCAGCTGCATGGATGCCACACAGCGCAGATAATTGGCGGCAGCCTCCGATTCATTCTCCGGCACAATTTCCCCCGACTGCATTCTCAAAAAACTAAACTGTCTGGATATGGGATAACATTCTTTTAAGGCAAAGCGCAGGCTATTCTCCTTCACATAATCTTCACCCTGCCTGACAACTTTCCCCGCAGAATAAATCAATCCGGAACCACCTTCGCCGATCATGCCCAGAATTTCATAACATTCGCCGCCGGGAAAACGGATAAAGTTTTTTTCTTTCAAATAGTCTCGCATACCTCTATAAACCTCGTTATGCTTTTGTTACAGAGACTGAAAACTGACACATCGCAGCATATATCTCATAAGGAGACTCACCAAAATAGAAAATATCCTCGTTTTCACTTTCAAGCCCATTCATACACAAACTGATCAAAAATGAACGTTCCAGAATATGCGGAATGTAGAATGCCGGTAGAAAAGCCTTCTCCAGCACATCATTGGCCAGCTCCATAAAACTCCATACTCTGTCGCTGAGAGTCTCCGGCTCTCCGGTTTCACGCTGATATAAGGTGTAAGCCACCCATAACATAAATAGCATATCTGCCTTTGTCACATTTGCTTTTCCTGACAATAATAGCGGCAGTCGGCTTGTGATCACCGTAATATTCACCTCACCGTTGGCATCCACAGACAGATATCTGGCCAGTCGTTCCGGATGATTCTTATAAAGCTTTCCGGACAATTCATTCAGACATTTCTGGATTTCCTTGACGAAGGTCTCACCCACCACCTGATTCAGTTGCCACAAACTTCCTTCACTGTATACGCCTTTTAAATCTGAAACAATATTCTGTTCAACATTATCCCAGGCATCCTCTTCCAGTGACTCCTCATCATCCCAGTCATCATCTGAAGCATTTTGGTCATTTTCACGCTGTATCTCAAGCTTTTGCTGTCTGTCTTTCGTGTCTGCATAGACAAACGCTGTCAGTCTCTTAAAAATCTCACATGCTGTTTTTCCCGGCAAATCCAGAAATGGTGCCTTTTCCTTCATCCAATCAATAAACTTCAGGTCCACATTATCCAGATGTTTTTCTGCATCAACGATTTCAATATTTTCGGATTTCCACTTTTCTGCCAGTCCAAACAAAGAATTATCATCTTGATTCCGTCCGACACCTTCTTCATCTCCCGGCAGCATGCCTTCTGTAAAATGTTCCGGCTTTTCTTCTATTGTTCCCTGAGCAACATCCTTTGATGCCTCAGCGTAAAGAGTCTCTAACTCTAAAAAGTCCTGATAACATTTGCTTCTGAAACAGCAGTAGGCATGGATAACATCTGCTGACTTCGTAAAATCAAAACCATCATTTTCCAGTACACGGGTCAAAAAGAAATCCGTCAACGTATAGCTCATATCCAATCCATGCGCTATCTTGAAACCATCCTCTTTGGAAATCAGTTTTTTCTTCTTTTTGTGCCACAAAAATGCTGTCCTGAATACACCTCTCCATTCCGCTTTCTTATCACCGGAATGGCTGGCCGCAATTTCCGATAAAATATCGATATACTGATCTCTCTCATCCTCTTCCAGGTTCTGGGCATGTTCCTTCGAAACCGGCTGAAACTCGAATTTCTTCCGGCCGCCTTCTCTCTGGTATGTAAAAGCAGGAAACTCTCTGGTGTAAGTTTCATCGTCCAGCAAATCCTTATCCAGACAATAGGATGCCAGCCAGCACATCAGAAAATATCTCGGTGCACATATAAATTCATCGGCGATTTCCTGAAGTTTCGCACCCCATTGTTCCATAGAAGCATCTTCCGGCATATTCTGAAGCTTGATCACACCGTCATCTTCATGGTGATTGGCATAATCCTCAAAATTATCCATAATCATATCTGTATACAAAGGCATTCTTTCTCTCTCCTTTACCGTTTATTCACTAACATCTATTATCTCATAAACATCGCCTATTGTACACAATTTCTCCATGCTTCTGCCTCTGTCAACAGGCTTTTATCGACAAAAGCAGCGGATTCTCCCCTTCTTCTATTTTATCCTCACTGACGGACATCGCCCATCGCTCCTGACGTCCTTCCAGTATATACAACTCATGATAAGCTGACCAAACACCTCTTTTCAGTCCGACGTCAGAAACAGCTCCATCCATCGTCAATTGCGGGGGCTTCCTGATTCTTTTTTCAGATAGCAGCAGACTGCCTATATGTCCTTGATCTGTTTTGCCCAAAACGGCACCATCGCCAAAATTAAAACAGATAAATTTATTTTTTTCCGGCCATATCACAACCCCTTCAAAACTGCACTCATATTCCTTTATTTCTTTTCCATCCTTTAAGGCCTGCTGATATAACCTTTTGCGAATCAACCTCAGCAAATCACACTTCACTTCGTCCAGATAAACCTCTTCACTATGCACACCAGCTCCTTTTTTCAAATAATCCGATATAGCTTCCAAGGTCAGTCTGGCTCCTTTTCGTCCCCATCTTGTTCTTTTTCTCCCCCAGGCTGCGCCGACAAAAATGCTGTCTTCTTCATGCTTAATTTTTATTACTTTACTTCCTTTTCCCATTGTTGACTCCTTTCAATCTGCCAGTGAATGGCTCTGCATTTTGACCATTCACTGACCTTCTAATAAGAGTATAACAATTTTTTGACTTCTATCAGTTCCCGTACTTCTGTTTTAATGCCTCTAACTTTTCTTTCATCCGGCTTCACAATTTGCTGTCCTGCCTAATTTGCTGTCACGCTGAAATAGTTACAGAAATGCCTTCAATTCATCCGCAAAATGTTCCTCGGCCTTCACTAGATCTCCGGCAATATTTTTGCTTTCTCTATCCGCCTCCGGGTTTTCATTCAAAACTTCCATGATGGACTGAATGCCCATGTTGCATCCGTTGGTCATAATCTTTGCAATCTGACTGCTGTCATCTCGGATCAACATCTTCATTTCTGTTGTCAGCCAGGCAAATGTTTCCGCCGCCGCTCCCGGCTTCTTTCCTTTTTCTCCATAACTTGTCAACGCCTTTGCTGTTCGTGCCGCAATTTCCTTGTGCTTGCGTTCTGCCGCCATAATCACCTGCTCCAGCTTTTCATTTTCCACATACTCCAAAATCTGCTGCATGCTGTGAATGGCCATCTTGCACCCTGAGCTGCATTCATTTAAAATGTGCAATGTCTGTTCTTCCATATTCCATACCTCGTTTCTCCTTAAAATAATGACTGCTCACAAGAGCAGCGTATACATTTTCCGGTACGCAATGTATCTCCATGCTGCGAAAAATCTCACCGGACCTCCTGCAGCACGAAAAATAGAGCATCCGAAAGTGTTATATTCAAATGACAACCTTCTGAATGCTCTATTAGTATGCACATATTTTATATAATTATCTGTTCTGACCAAAAATCAATCCTAAAGATAAGCCATTACAAAATGTATTGCTCAATGACCTTCGCTGCGCCATCAATATGATTGGAATAAGCGACTATGTCGGCTTTCTTCTTCAATTCCTGCACTGCATTGCCCATGGCGATCTTCAATCCTGCCGCTTCAAACATCGGCAGATCATTGGCACTGTCACCGATACAGGCAATTTCCTCTTTAGCAATGCCAAGCCTTGATGCCAATGCATTTAATGCGGTTCCCTTGGATGTGTTCTTCGCAAATATTTCCACATATTTGCTTCCGAAAGCTGATGAAAAATCCGGATAGCCTTCAAGTATCTCTGCAACCTTTCTTCGGGTTCTGCCGGAGAAAAAATAGACCTGTACTTCTTCTATATCATAATGAATCTTTTCAACAAAGGCTTCCATATCATTGACCCTGCGGATGCCATCCACGTCCCTGCCATAAACAATGCGTCCTGCCACTTCCATCAACGGTCCTTCCATCACATACCGATGTTGTATGTGTGTCATCCGGACCACATTCAATCCTTCACATTCCTTCAGAAACTGTATCACCCGTTCACGTTTCATCAGCATCCGAAAAATGGTCTTTTTCTCTTCAAGATCTACAACCTGTGCACCATTGGAAGTGATCGTATATCGATACAAACCTTTCTCCTGCGTCAGCCGATATGGCAGACACGTCAATGGACGTCCTGTTGTCGGCACGATGATGATGCCTGCATCTGCAGCCTTACGTATTGTACGAATTGTCTCCTCTGTCATCCGGCTGCGCCCGTTCAAGCAAGTACCATCCATATCTAATGCAAGTAAACGAATCATCTGTCAGTTCCTTTCTTTACTCAATCTTATCCACTTCATCATACTACCATTTTCATCTTTATTTCGCAAGCCTTTTAAATCTCACACTTGCGAAAATCATTCATTTATCACACAATCCGGCACTTCCACGTCCAGCGAATGGTCCGCTTACAGCGTTGAAAAACCGGCGCGGTTAGGCACAAACAAAATCCCAGTCATCTTCAATAATGGAGATGACTGGAATTTTAAGCCATACTGTCATTTTTTGTATCATCTAGAATTTCCTGACTCAAATCTACACTCAATATAGTTGCAATACTTGCCTGCCTCTATGCATAGAACATCAACGCAAAACTAAATTTTTTCCAATAAGTTTTCAATCTCAGCAAGCTCCCCTACCTGATAATCCGACTGAATTTCTGAGGCATTCTCACTGCCATGCGGATTATACCAGACGGTACGGATACCGGCGTTTTTGCCGCCCAGTATGTCTGAGGTAAGGCTGTCACCAATGATAACGGTGTTCTCTCTATGAAAGTTCGATATTCTTGAAAAGCAATAGTCAAAATAGGCTTTGCCCGGTTTATCGTAACCGATTTCTTCTGATATAAATATATCTTTAAAGTAAGGACGCATCCCGGCACTTTTAATTCGTCCTTTTTGTACGCTGAGAGTGCCGTTTGTGACCATATAAAGGCGATATTTTTCAGATAGGTGCTTCAGAAGTTCCTCGGCACCTTCTACATAATAGTGACCAATGGCAAGATAGGCTTCATAAACTTTTGCAGCTTCTGCCGGGTCACCTTCTATATGATACTCCCGGAACAGATTCACATAGCGCTGTACTTTCACCTGAGATCTTGTAATCTTTCCCTGCTCCAGCAAATGCCACTGAGCCAAATTCAACTCACTATAACGCTTTAACATTCTCTCATCCGGCGTCACGCCCATTTCCCGCAAGGTTCGTTCCACCGCTATTTTCTCTGCTTTATTGAAGTCCAACAATGTATTATCCAAGTCAAACAAAACTGTATCGACCACGCTTTTATCCTCCGCTTTACCGTTGAAAATAGCAGTTCAAAACTCGAACTGCTATTGATTGTCACATCCTACTTTTCTTTTAGTATATCATGATTCGCACCTTTGGTGCTTGACGCTGCGTATGCAGCTATCATGAGTTTTAGTCCACAGTGCATGCCAGAAAAATCAGAGTTTTTTCTGGCTGACGGGCATTCGCCCTATCACTCTCGATATATGCAGACCTCACCATGCAAGCATGTTCGGTCTGCATATTCTCGATTGGCACTGCTCATTGCTTACGCACATTATATCATAAAACCGTTCTTATTAAAAGCAAACCACTGCATTATTAAAACATAAAAAGCCGCATGCTCTGCTTGATCCCATAAAAGCAGAGGATGCGACTTCTTATGTTAATAACGAATGGACTTATTAAATTATATGAAGGTAATTCAGCACTTACTGAAGCGCTGCTGCTGGGTCGATACCAGCCATGATCATACCGCCAAGAATTAAAATCGTCAGAACAGCATAGATCAGACAAGGAACAATGTTGGAACGAATCAGACGTCCTTCAGTTCCTACTGTACCACAGGTTGCACATGCTGAAACGATGTTGTTGACGCAAACCATGTTACCCATGGCGCCGCCCATAACCTGCATAGCTACAATTAACATAGCCGGCAGTCCAAGACGAACCGCTGCTGCAAACTGCAGTGTTGAGAATAATGTATTCGATACAGTTGCTGAACCTGAGATAAAGGCACCGATAACACCGATGAGCGGTGATACAACAATGTAAGCCTTACCAAACAGATCGGCCATACCATTTGCCATAACGATCAGCATACTGTCCATACCACTGTGATTGAACTGTGCACCGGAGTTTCTGAAAAGCTGTACCATAGCGATACCAAACATCAGAGCGATAGCTGCGCCGCCGACCATCTGTCCGGTTTCTTTCCATGCTGCTTTCACCTGCTCTGCTTTCATCTTATGAAGAGGAATGATCAGCAGTGCAACAAGGATGAATGGCAGAACGCCAGGATTCCATGCCCATTTAAAGCTCCAGTTAACTTCTACACCAAAAATATGGCTGAGTGACAGCGCAAACGGTGCGGTAGAAACATTCAGAATACCTTTAATACCCAACTGTGGAATACGTGTCACAACAAGGATGATAGCGATCAGTCCGTATGGCACCCATGCCATCACCGGTGAAATCTTACTTTCCACAACTTTATTTTCAGTTTCTGTCTGTTCTGCTTCTTCTGCTGTTGCAGATTTCCATGCTGCATCCCATTCGGAACGCGCCGGGAATTCAAATTTTGACTTTGGAACGAGAATACCCTTTCGAGCTGTCACAATACAGATGACCAATGCGATCAGCGCACCGATCAGTGATGGGAATTCCGGTCCGAGGAACATCGCACAGATGATATATGGCACACAGAAAGCCACTGCTGACATCAGAATATATGGAATACATTCCAGTGCCGGTTTGATGGATTTCGTCTTGCCAAACATTTTACACATCATGCACATTGCTACAAAAATGATAATTGGACAAATGATTGCACTTGGAATAGCAACCCATTTTGTCAATCCAAGTTTCCAGGCCTCGACATTGGCGATACCTGAGTCTGCTACTTCTCCGCTGACCATATTAAAAGCAGTAGCGGCCGGCGTACCGACAGCACCAAAAGGGACAGGTGTGCTGTTCAGTACAAGTGCCACCATGGCGGCACATAAAGGAGGAAAACCGACGCTGATCAGCAGAGGGGCAGCCAGTGCTGCAGGTGTACCAAATCCTGCGGCACCTTCTATGAATGCGCCAAACATAAAGCCGATAATAATCAACTGAATGCGTGGGTCATCGCTGATGTTGGTGAACATATGATTGATAACATCCATACCACCGGAATGTTTCAACGTGTTCATGATTAAAATTGCACCTAAAATAATGACGATTGTATCAATGGATGTAAGGAATCCGGATACAGTGTGCGCTGCAATTGTAATGAAGTCCATCTGCCATCCGAAGAAGCATACAACGGCTGTAATGAGCCACGCCAGAGGCAGAGCGATTTTGGCAGGCCAGTTAAAACCGGCCATGACAATAATCGTAACAATAATTGGAATAAAGGCTATGATCGCAAACATACTGTAAACCCCTCTCTGTTTTTGTTATTACAGAATTTCTGCGAAAGTCTGAATACGTGTTTTAACCTGTTCAAATGCTGTAGATTCCTGGTCTACCTCGATATACAGGTTCTTCACGCCTGCTGCCTCGAATTCCTGAAGAAGGATTGGATAGTCAAATTCTTCTGGATCACAGAATTTCATCATGCATACAACAACAGCGTCTGCGCCATATTTCTTCACTGCATCAATGATCATCTGACCCTTTGGTTTGTTGGCATCTGTTGCCAGTGAACATCCATCAAATTCATTCCATGCTCTTGCCAGTGCCATCAGGGCATCGTCATCATCAGGAACATCCTGACGGAAGTTACGTGTTTCCTGAGCAAGGTCATCTGCTACGATAGCAAAACCATTTTCCTGGAAGATATCAAGTACATCATATGGCTCAACCTGAATACCTGTAACGATAATCTTCTTACCCTTGAATTCAGGAGCCGGCTCAGCTTTCAGAGCTGCGATCAGTTCTTTAACAAGTGCTGTATGACGGGATTTCTCCATGAACCAACGTGCTTTGATAACTGCATGTCTGTCGGATGGTGTAACAACTGCTGCGTATTCTGCTGCTACATCAGAGAATTCACGGCAAGCTGCTCTGTTTTCATTGTAAACTGCAATACTGTTTTTGATTGCTTTATTGGAAATATGAACATCAAGGATGTCTTCCAGTTTCTCTTTAACGATATTGAACTCTTCACGAGCAAATACATTTGCTGCATCCTTTGCAATCTTACGGTTCTGAGGATGTGTAAATACGATAGCAGGTACCGGACGGTTCCATTTCTGGCTCATACATTTTAATGTATCACATGGTACGGAGAAGATGACTGCTTCCAGGTCATCATAAACACCTTCTAACTGTAATTCCATTACAGACTGCATAATGGAGCATGCAAATGGAGGCAGATAAGTACGTGCTTTTGAAATCTGTTTCTTCTGTGCACCCCACATACCGATTGGCAGATAGCCTGCTGCATGTACGATTTCTTCCGGACAGTATACAGGCATGATACCTACTGCACCTTTACCAGTTTCTTTTTTATAGTCATCCATTGCTTTTCTAGGATTGTCAGCAATTGCTTTAAACTCATTAATGATCTCTTTCGCTGTTCTCATCTTATATATTCCTCCTCTGATTACTGATTTTCGTCCATCATCTCTGTTAATGCCTGAACACGTGTCTCATACTGAGCTGGTGTGAAGACACGAGGATCTGTCTGGTCACCGTCGAAGCTGACATATGGTACACCCATTTTTGCATTGACATATTCTGCGCCTTCATTATTTAACAGACCCATCAGTTTACAGCTTCTGTTCAGATGGAGAACGATACCGTCACTCTTGGAGTTCTTAACAACTTTGTAGAATTCTTCGTATCTGTTAGGACCGCATGTATTGATATAAACATTTGTATAAGCTTCAGCCATGGATTCAAGATCACCTGGTGTGTAAACGAGGCTCCAAAGGCCTGGGTAAGCAGAACCTGTCATAACAGCACCCTGATTCTTTAAGCCCTTGAATGTTGCACCAAGGTAAGTCCATACAGCGATACCTTCCCATGTAACACGATGCTTTTCATTTTCCGGTGCACCGAATGCGTACTGACCAGCAGCATCCTTTGCTTCCAGTTCATCAGCAAATTTGTGGAATGTAATTTCAGCATAATCTCTTGCTCTTGCGCAAACGATCAATGCCATGTAGTTGAACAGGTCGAAACCATTCAGTGGTGATGGTTTACGCTGTGCGTATGTAGCCACTTTGTTCCACCAATATACAGAACGCTGTACCTGTTCCTGAACTTTAAAGAATTTATCATAATCAAATGCTCTGCCTGTGATGTCTTCCAGCTGTTTAATGGCTGCTCTGTACTGATCTGCAATGTACTCTTTGTTATGACGGGATACAGGCATTGTATGGTTGAAAGGAACATCGATGATGATACATGGAATGTTCAGTTCCTTTGCAAGGTTTTCATACCATTTCAGCAGTGTATTACAGATGTTGTTACATGTGATAACCAGGTCTGGAAGTGGAACATAAGCTGCTTTGGAATTAGCAAGTTTTTCAGGTTTCTGACCTGTCAATGCTTCCTGTTTCAGCAGTTCCATATAACCAAGGTTTGTACGTGCATATGAGCAGATATCAATGTTGTAGCCTTTTTCATCTGCTACTTCAAGAAGATCCATAGATGCTTTTCTTGCACCTGCACCTGCTGCATGTGTTTCAGGATAAACCATAGCGATATCCATAGCTACACAGAATTCTGGAGGAGCTACAGAAGCTGACCAACAGACAAGCTTACCGTTCTTTTTAGCCTCCCATGCTTCTTCATCGAGTTTTGCCTGATAATATGCCAAACATTCTTTTGCGCTGGCTTCCATTGCATTAAATTCCATAAATTTTTACCTTCCTTCCGTAAAATTCATTTATTTATTCTGTTTCTTTAACTCTTCATATGCCATCAGTGCTGCGCCGAGCGCACCTGTGATCTGTGGGTGAGGTGCAACTGTAATACTCTGCTGCAATTCTTTTTCAATCGCGTCTACAACGCCTGCATTCTGTGCAACACCACCACACATAACAACGTCATTTTTAACCCCTATACGGTAGGCCAGTGAACATGCCTTGCTGGCCACTGACTGATGAACACCTGCGACAATACTTTCTCTTGGCAGTCCCTTTGACAGCTGGGAAATAACTTCAGATTCAGCAAATACCGTACATGTACTGCTGACCTGTGCCCACTCCTTCGCCTGGAAATGGACTTTTCCCATCTGATCTAACGGAACTTCCAGAACTCTTGACATAACATCCAGGAAACGGCCTGTACCTGCAGCACACTTATCATTCATGACAAACTTCAAAATATTGCCTTTGTTGTCCAACTGAATGGCTTTTGCATCCTGACCACCGATATCAATGATGGTTCTTGCAGATGGCACAAGGTGAAAAATCCCTTTTGCATGGCAGGTAATCTCGCTGAGCTGTTTGTCTGCATTTTCTACAGAAAAACGACCGTAACCTGTTGCCACTGTATAATCCATGTCTTCCTGAGTTAAATCGACATTACTGAAAACTTCTTCCAGAACTCTTCCAGGTCCCGAAGTTCCTGTACCCACCTGAACGACTGCTGATGCAACAACATCCGTTCCATCCTTTAAGATCACCGCTTTACTGGAAGCGGAACCAATATCAATACCTAATGTGTACACGCACATTTCCTCCTGTCATTATAATTTACAATTATTTTTCACCCCAACGGCTTGTGAATGTTGCATCATAGTTGATGTCACCAACCTGCTGAATCAGTTCTACAAGGATACCCTGTGTATATTTTGGACGGATAAAGTTAACGATGATGTCTTCTGTACCTTCCTGAGGTTCTTTTTCAAGAAGTTCATAACCCATGGCTTTGATTTCTTCTGAAACAGCATTGATATCATCTACAAGGTAAGCAACGTGAGCGATACCACCTTTACCTTTGTTGAACTCTGTCAGAACGCCTGATAATGGAATGATAAATTCAACTGCGTCTACACCGTTACCGTGTTTTGTGAAGATCAGATCTGCATCATAAGCTTTTACATGGCCTCTGTAATCTTCCTGAAGACCAAATGTTTTCATAAAAGCTTCTGCCTTTTCAAGTGTAGGTAAAACGATGCCCCAGTGATGTGTTCTGATAATGTGTTTACCAATTCCTGTGTTTGCAAATAAGTTTTCCATGATGAAAGTTCCTCCCTGTTTTATAATATATTTGTTAATATTTATGGACTGTTTTATTCAATTGTCATTCCCATAACTTCATCTTTGAAGATTCTGGCATCCATTAATTTGACATTGCCATCTGCATCACGATCAACGATCGGTTCGAAATCCATTTCATCGAGAACCTGTGTCTGAACATCAATGCCAGGTGCAACCTCGATCAGATGAATACCGTCTGCTTTCAGTGCGAAGACTGCTCGTTCTGTCACATAGAGGACATCCTTGCCTGCTTTGCCGGCAACAACGCCTGAGAATGTAATTTCTGTAACCTTCTTAACAAATTTATGTTTCTTACCTTCTTCAAGGATTGTCAGCTTACCGTCTCCTGTCTGAATCTTAACACCATTTGTGAATGTACCGCAGAAAACAGCTTTCTTTGAGTTAGAAGAAATATTTGTGAAACCGCCGCTACCTGTGATTCTTGTTCCAAGACGGCTGACATTCACATCACCGTTGTTATCTACTTCTGCAAGGCCGAGGAAGCAAAGATCCAAACCGCCGCCATCGTAGAAGTCAAACTGGTAGCCTTCATCCATGTAAGCCTGTGCATTGACAGAACCACCGAATCTGAGGCCGCCGCCAGGTACACCGCCGACAGGACCACACTCAACAGTCAGTGTCATTTCATCTGCCACGCCTTCTTCAGCTGCTACAGAAGATACCCATTCAGGAACACCAACACCAAGGTTAACAACAACGTTTTTCTTTAATTCCATTGCTGCACGGCGTCCGATGATCTTCTTGGCATCCAGTTTCTTTGGTTCAAGGCTGGATACAGGAACCTGTGTGTTGCCTGCATAAGCCGGATCATATGTACAGTTGATACTCTGTGACTGTTTCGGATCATCTGCCGGACATTCAACAACAGCATCTACATAAATACCAGGAATCTTTACAAGCTTCGGATCAAGATGACCTGCTTTGACAACTCTTTCAACCTGAACGACAACCAGACCGCCATTGTTGTGAACAGCCATTGCCTGAGATGTTGCATCCAGAGGAGCCATTTCTTTTTCTAATGTGATGTTGCCTAACTCATCTGCATATGTACCGCGGATGAATGCCACATCCAGAGGAATTCTCGGATAGAATAACTGTTCCTGTCCTTCCAGTTCGATGATCTTTACAATATCTTCTTTTGTCTTCTCGTTTAAACGTCCACCGCCGTTTCTTGGATCTGCGAATGTACCGATACCAACGTGGCTGATGGTTCCCACCTTGCGTGCTGCATTATCTCTGAGCATCTGAGCAATGGCACCCTGTGGCACGTTGTAGCCTTCAATTTTATTTTCAGAAAGCATTTCACAAATCTTAGGAACAAAATTGAAATGTCCGCCGATAACTTTCTTTACCATACCTTCGTGTGCATAATGATCAGCATGGCTACCGTCTTTATTACCAGTACCAGCTACCCAGAATAATGTAAGATCCTTTGGATGTCCTGTCTCAAGGAATCTCTCCTCAGCAGCTGTGTTCAATGCTTCTGCAATACCATTTGCAACGAATCCGCTTAAAGTCACTGTGTCGCCATCTTTGATAAGATCTGCGGCCTGTCTTGCTGTTAAGACTTTAACCTTACCCATTTCCAATCCCTCCGTCTAATTCATAATTATTTGTTGTAGATTTTATACATTTTTTACTTTCTTTCGATATGGCTATTGTAAGTTTTTATCAGCATTGAAGCAATAAAATCAAATGGTACGTGCTTTACTCAATTTTTGCAAATTGAATTCTAATTGATTCAAATTTGGAGTTGACAATTTCATAACACACTGGCATACTATACCATGTAAAGCCAAAAATGTTATGTATTAAAAAATAGAGAGGTATTTGATATGAATGCATACGGAACTGTATTGAAACAGCTGATTCAGCTGACAGGTTCTAAACTGTCAACGATATCAGACGTCATCGGCTACGACGTCTCTTACATAAGTAAATGGTGTAATAAATCCATGCTACCTGCTGCCAAGATGGCTCCTGAGATCAACCGCAGTATGGCTTCTCTTTTTGCCCAGGAGATTCTGAGTCAGGAGAATATCAAAGATTTTGAAAAAGCTTTTTCAATGGAAGTCTGTCCAGACGGTCTGGAAAACGCAGTCTATCATTTATTAAAGGAAAACTACAGCAATTCCTGCAATGAAGCTTCCACTGAATTAAAGCAGCAGACAACTTATAAGCCAAGGATTCTCACCCTGGCCAATGACATTTACAATTTCTTTAATCACGAACTGCCGCAGATGCTGCTGGATTATGATGAATCACTGGATGTTCTGTGCACACTGGATGTCTGTCGGTTCGCATTGGACAGTCCTTCCAATGCGTATTCCCATCTGACACCTAAGCATCCTGTCAATGTTAAAATAGGTGTTGACACAACATTACTTTATGATGACAATAATCAGGGATTGGAAGCACTCTACTATTTTATCAACGCACACAAGGCCATTAATTTTGACTTTTATGACAATACATTGATGTGTACCCTTAATACCATTGTTGTCAAAGATCATGTTGCTATTCTCTGTGCCCTCGATCAATACAACCGTGTCAATGTGGCAAGTGTCATCTTTGACCCTGAAAAGGTCAATCAGATTTATGTCCGTACACTGCCTTCCTTCCGTACACCGGATCTTCTGGCCCATGCCACGGAACAGTTGGAATTCTATCAGCATGGTTACCGCACGGACTTTTATACCAAGGATAACTTCCAGTTCCTGCTGACCCTGGGCTTTGAATATCTTCTGCCTCAGGAGTGCTGGGACAAAATCATCCAGACTGCCCGGGAAAGGGATAAAGATGAATTTATGGCACTGATCGTCGCTCAGCTTCAGATTACATGGGAAGAAATTTTCGAAAAGAATACGCTGGATTTCTATGTACTGAAATCCTCATTAATGAAATATATTGATGACGGTGAAATTATTTTTGCAGATGTGGTTTATCATATGACACCTGAAGAACGCAAGCTGCATATTGAGAATGTACTGGCCCTTGCAAAAGGTAATCCAAACATTCATTTTTATGTGATTGATGATGAACAATTAGTGAACACCCAGCATCTCATACATTTTGCCATCTTCAATAATCGTAAGAAACTGTTCCTCAAAAATCCGGAACGCTATCACACGGACGTCGGCCCTTATTTTTATTCTGTGCTCTCCGATACACTTGTCCAGAAGATCAGTGCGTATCTGGACAGCATAAGAACTGCAGACTACTGCATTCATTACGACGCAGAGAGCCTGCAGGCATTTTACGATAAATACGGCTCTCTTGTCTATCGAATGATCGATTTGAGTGCTTTTAAAAAGTAAGACAAGAGGCGTGTTGCTCCAGGTATACATAAAGGGATTAAAACGAGATTATTCAACACAGACGCGTTAGAAGCACCTGTGCTTGAATAATCTCATTTTAATCCCTTTTCGATGTTTTTTGGGCAACACGCCGTTGAAGTATTCAAAAGTGCTCTAACCATGAATTGAATATGCCACTCTCATGGGCAAAGCTTTACTCTACAACACTTACTTCATAAAAGCCTTCAGTTTTTCCTGCTGTGCATAAAAATCCCTGATTCCCATCTCATAAATAGCCTCTTCCTCCTTGGCATCCATGCTGTAAGTGCCGCCGCCAAGTACGTGTTCCGGTGCAAAAACAAATGCTTTGCCTGACTTTTCCAAGGCAAACATTTTATCCTGGCAGGCTTTGTACATGATATGTCTGTGATCCAGTGCTTCGATGATCTTCGGATATTTTTTGCATAATCTCTTGTAAATAAACCGATCTCTCTCCGGCTCCTTCACAAAATCATGGGGTTTGGTCAAAATGACAACCAGCTTGTCACAGCCGTCATCCATGGCTTTCTGAACAGGAATAGAATCCGATACACCGCCATCATAGTAAAATCTTCCATCGATCTCAACAGGCCTGCAGACTGCAGGAATCGCACAGGATGCCATCACATGACGATAATCATCCTTATGCATGTCTTTCTTGCTGAAATAAGTCGGCTTGCCCGTCTGAGCATCCGTTGCCACCAGCCAGTATTCCATCGGACTTTTCATAAAAGCATCAAAATCCAGCGGATCTGCGCCACCGGAATTGGTCAGCGTTCCATATATATACTGGAGCCCGAAAAGATTACCCGTCTTCAAAAAAGAAGAAAGACCAAAGTAGCCCTTCTCATTAATATGCTCTGTGTAGAAGCGGATATTTCTGCCCCGCTGTCCGGCTACAAAAGAAACCCCATTGGCCGAACCGGCTGAAACACCGATACAATAATCAAAAGTGACGCCATTATCCATCATGGCATCCAGAATTCCGGCGGTATAGGCACATTTCATGCCGCCGCCTTCCAATACCAAGCCAATCTTACTCATTGTCATCAATCTCCATTATTTATTCTATATCACTTATTGTTTTTCCTATTCAACCTGTTTGTTCTGCGATATATTCTAACATAAAATAAAAATCAGATGTCATGACAATTTTTTGATTTTGTCGCTTTCACGACATTTCAACGCCTTCTTCTATCAAAAACAGTTTCTTACACCTCTTTCCATCTGTTAAATATCAAAACAGCATTGTACAGATAAAAAAGTTGTTCCTATATTTATTATATAGAAACAACTTTTTAGGTGATATTATGCACTTTTCTTTAGTATATGTATATTTTTCTTGTTAAATCAGACCCGCTTTTTTCATTTCAGAATGCATCTTATCAAAAGCTTTTCCCGGTCCTGTAAGCTTATTCGGCAAATAAGGTGCCCCGACTTTTCTGCCTCTCATCTGTGCCATATCTTTGGCTGCCACTGGGAAGCTTGTAGCATCCATTCGCCTTTTTTCTGCTTTAAAACTTGAGTTTTCTATCAAAACATAGTAATATTTTTGTAACTGTTCAAAGCTAATCTCCAAAATGCTACGCATTTCGTCGGTGTGGCGTATCCGCCAAATAAAATTTCAAAAACAGTCTTAAAAATGCAAACATTTTATACCTGTTTTTTTTGAAATTTTGCTTGGTTCTGAACAGTTACATATTTTTACAATAAATAAACGAAACTCTTGAAAGGAAATGATATGAGCAAAAGAGAATCTTTTAACAGCCGCTGGGGCTTTATACTGGCCTGCATCGGTTCTGCAGTCGGCATGGGCAATATCTGGATGTTTCCAACCCGCGTCTCACTCTACGGAGGCGGGGCTTTCCTGATCCCTTATTTTATCTTTGTCGTCCTGATCGGCTTTACGGGAGTTATCAGCGAAATGAGCTTTGGCCGTGCCACCCGCTCCGGCCCTATCGACGCCTTCGGCATTGCCTGTGAATCCAGAGGACATCGCAAGGCAGGAGAAGCCTTGGGATGGATTCCGGTTCTTGGCGCACTGGCTATGGCTATTGGCTACACCGTTGTCATGGGCTGGATTTTGAAGTATACCATCGGAACTTTTACCGGTGCTGTTCTGGCCCCTGCCGATATTGATGGCTTTGCCGGTGCTTTCGGCTCAATGGCCTCTTCCTTCGGCAATAATTTCTGGCAGACTGCCGCTTTAGTGATCTGCATGATCATTCTGATGTTCGGTGTTGGCAGCGGCATTGAGAAGGCCAACAAGATCATGATGCCTGTTTTCTTCGTCCTGTTCATTATTCTCGGCATTTATGTTGCTTTCCAACCCGGTGCCGTCGATGGATACCATTATATTTTCAGAGTCGATTCAAAGGCCCTGTCCGATCCAGTCACATGGATTTTTGCTCTTGGTCAGGCATTCTTCTCTCTGTCTGTAGCAGGAAATGGTACTCTGATCTACGGTTCCTATCTTCCGGATACGGAAGACGTCCCAGCTTCCGCAGCCAGAGTTGCTTTTTTTGATACCATCGCCGCTATGCTGGCTGCCCTGGTCATTATCCCTGCCATGGCCACCACCGGTGCACAGCTCGATCAGGGTGGTCCCGGACTATTATTCATCTACCTGCCTCATCTGATCAAAGCCATGCCCGGCGGAAGAATAATTGCTATTATCTTCTTTGCTGCCGTCTTTTTGGCCGGTATGTCCTCTCTGATGAACCTTTATGAGGCTCCTATCGCCACCGTTCAGGAGAAAACCGGTCTCGGAAGAAAAGCATCCTGTCTCGTTATCGCAGCCATCGGCATCGTCATTTCCCTGCTGATCCAGGGCATTGTCTCCGACTGGATGGATGTACTGTCCATTTACATCTGCCCTCTTGGTGCAGGTCTGGCAGGCATTATGTTCTTCTGGGTCCTCGGCAAAAGATATGTGGATAAGCAGGTCAACACCGGCCGCAAAAAGCCTTTCACCGGGCTGTTCTTCCCAATTTGCAAATACATTTACATTCCGATTTGTTTTCTGGTTTTGATCCTCGGTATCGCACTGGGCGGCATCGGCTAAATATTATTTTCATTTTTCAATATTATCCGCCCATCACACAAAGCTAAAAAGAGCCTATGCAGTATTTTGATCCATTGATAGAATGTACTGCACAGGCTCTTTTTGCTCTTATTCCAATTACTTAATGCTTTAAAACCAACTTAGTTCTCCGAAACTTCCTGTTCTTTCTTCACTTTTTCATTCTGGATATAATACTCCATAAACTTCAGAACATATTTTGGCGCATTTCTCGTTCCACGCTCCCACTCAGTCACAGTCCTGTAGGGGATCTCAAATTCCTCGCAAAACTGTCTTCTGTTCATTCCCGTTGCTTTTCTTAATTCCTTAATAATCTGTTGGCACTCTGTCATAATCTCATTTTCCTCCTCAAATCACGCACATTCACAGGCACATCCACATTTGGCTCCGATTCGTTTTTATATCATTATATCTTACGCCTATTATATCGCACTTTTGTATACTACACAATGTGTTGTTATACAATTTTCAAACAGACCGGTTATCTTTTTTCTCTGTTGAATTATTTTCTGATTGGTGTTATAATTTACTTTGTCAATTTAAAGTGCTACGCTTTAAACTATTGGTGAATTTAAAAAACGCAACACATACGATGTTGCGTAGGAGGAAAAGAATGAAAAAGGGAATTAGAAAAATGTTATCTGCCATTGCCTGTACGGCTTTGGCTATGGGTTGTCTGGCAGGCTGCGGCTCCAACACCGACTCACCCGCAGCAGGTACAACCACTGAATCAGCTGCAGAAAATGCTTCAGCGTCAGCATCCGAAGCTGCTGCAGACAGTACTGAAGGCACTGCAGCCGACGACAAAGTCTATCAGATCGGCATCTGCCAGTTAGTCCAGCATGAAGCACTGGATCGTGCCACACAGGGTTTTGAAGATGCTCTGGTAAAATTATTAGGCGAGGATCACGTACAGTTCAACCTTCAGAATGCACAGGGTGACTCCCAGACATGTGCCACTATCGCCAACCAGTTTGTCAACAACGGCTCTGACCTGATCATGGCCAACGCTACAGCTGCCCTTCAGGCCTGTGCCAATGCCACATCCACAATCCCTGTTGTGGGCACTTCTGTCACAAGCTTTGCCGCTGCACTGGATATTGAACTGGATGACAACAGCTGTACAGGCATCAATGTTACAGGGACCAACGATCTGGCACCACTGGATCAGCAGGCGCAAATCATCGCTGATCTCTTTCCTGATGTGAAACAGGTTGGTATCCTCTACTGCTCGGCCGAAGTCAATTCTGTTTATCAGGCCGAACATATTGCCTCTTATCTGGATGACTTAAATATTAAACACAAAGACTTCAGCTTCTCAGATTCCAACGATCTGCAGTCAGTGACCAACAACTGTGTTTCCGAATGTGATGTAATCTATGTACCAACAGATAATGTTGTATCCAGCAATCAGTCCATCATCGATGCTGTTGCCCGCCCTGCAGGCGTGCCGATCATCTGCGGCGAAGAAAGTCAGTGTACAGGCTGCGGCCTTGCCTCCCTCTCCATCGACTTCTATGATATTGGTTATCGTGCCGGCGAACAAGCCTACAACATTCTTGTAAATGGCAAGGATCCGGCCACAATGCCAGTTGAAGACCCACAGAGTCTGACGCGTATCTACAATCCTCAGATTGCCTCTGATCTGGGTATCACACTCAGTGATGATTATCAGGCAATTGAACAGTAAAATCATAGCTAATTGATAAATAAAATCAAGTATTCTGAACTATGAGAAACACGCTCCGCGAGTTTCTCAAGTTATCGCGGCCTCTACACTCCGTTTCGGTCGTTGCTAAACAAGCGCCACTGGCGCTTAGCAACGCCAAGGTCTCGTGCAAGCACGGACTTTGGCTCGTTGCTCGCGTAAATAAAATCCGACATGATAAAGTAAAAGCAGTCATTATTTTTACTTTCATCATGTCGGATTTTATGCTTTGAACCAATGCACGAAAAAGACCTGTATGTGCTAGGAAATACAGCCCTTTCTGTCACTTCCCTAGCCACATTGGTACAGAGATATTTTGCTTTTGCAGCAGACTGATCGTAAGGCTTTCCTGTGTCATGATCGGTTGCTGCCTTATAGAGCATATATTTTGCAGCTTCAATCTTAACTGCCAGTTCAGCCATCTTGAACTGAAGATACTGGAATTTTGCAAGAGGTCCATTGGTATTGAAGCATTTCAAAACATTGATGACATATTCATCACCATCTTTGACAGCTGTTGTAATACAGCCGCCTGCATCAGATCCTGCATTGGGCTCTGTCAGGCCAAAAGAGCCCAATGCCTTTCCTGAAAGGACTTCTGAAAGGAAAGCTTTCTTCTGTTCTTCTGTCGCATCAGAGTTCCAAACACTGCCGACATAAAGAGAAGTTGTTACAGAAAAAGCAATACCAAAGGAAGCATCTACCTTGGAAACTTCTTCTACTGCAAGCGCATATTCATATAACCAAGTCCCTGACCGCCATATTCTTTCGGATAAGGCAAACCGATAAAGCCCAGCTCACCGGCTTTATGGAACTGTTCCACAGGAAATTCACTCTTTTCATCTCGTTCAAGAACATCCGGAAGTAATTCTTCCTGGGCAAATTTTCTTGCTGCTTCCTAGATGGATTTCTGCTGTTCAGTTAATTCAAAATTCATAATATCCTCCTTCACATCGCAACTGTTATGGGGACAGTTACGCCCTACTCACTTTTTGTTTCTTTTTCACATCGCAACTGTTATGGGGACAGTTACGCCCTACTCACTTTTTGTTTCTTTTTCACATCGCATTTTATTTCGCGTTCCAAATAGTTTGCATGCCAACTATTTGCATTGAATATATCATGCCGACACCAGGAAGTCAACACATAATTTTTTACAAAAGATTCAAATAAAATTTGTGCAAAAAATTGATTGACGAATTGTTTTTATTGTGATGCAATTTACGCGAATTGATTAGTTAGCATACTAAACATTTGTCGATGAACTAATTGCGCCCCGTCAATTTCAACAGATGAATATGATTTTTTTCAGAAATGAAAAAGGATCTGCATCTCTGCCCGAAGGTGAAATGTCCTATGAATATTTTGGTGATATTAAGAAATATATACAGCAATCCGGATTTGTTTGATGATGAGCAGTATCTATGCAAAAGATTTTCACATTATGCTTTTTCTGATGATCAGCCGACAGTCATCGTTGTCAAAGACACCGGCATCACAGAACCACGTCAGAATTTACTTCAGAGCTGTGTCAAAGTCGCAGAACTTTCTGCCTCTGCTCCCGTTAATACTGCTAAAAAATGCCCAGGGAATCATGCAGCTCCTGGTGAAACTGTTTTTGTGAGAAAAATTATTCACGAAAATGTGTCAAATGATATCAAAGACGCTCCACTCATTTTCGCCGGCGGCAGAGGCCTGATGAATGAACAGAGCTTTGAAGCATTGCGCAGACTGGCAGATTTCTTTGACGCCTCAGTGGGTGCCTCCAGACCCGTTGTTGACTGCGGCTGGGCAGGGCCTTCAGAACAAATCGGCCAGACCGGTAGCTTCGTTCATCCCAAAGTATATCTGGCCTTCGGCATCTCCGGAGCTATCCAGCATCTGGCCGGCATGAAAAACAGTCAATGTATCATTGCAGTAAACACCAACCTGAATTCGCCAATCTTTCAGTATTGTGATTACGGCATCCGAGGGGACGCCAACTCCATTATCCGTAATCTGCTGCAGATTCTGGCGGTTTGATAACAAAGGACTGATTATAAATCAACGGCGCTTTTTATATTTTTCAATGATATCCTCCGGCAGCTTATCCGGTATCATACTATGTACCCGATCTTCGTTGCCGTCCTGCAAGGCTTGTTCATAATACAAGCACTTGAATTTAATCATATCCAACACACGACTTATATGTTCAATTTCAGCTTCCACTAATTTCTTTTGTTTCTCAAACAGTTCTTTTCGTTGGGGATAAGTAGCTGCTCCCTCCACACACCAGTCCATAAACTGCTTAATATCCTTGACTTCCAGACCGGAGCGTTTCAGACACTCAATTATGATTGATGCTATCAAATTATTTTGTTTTTGTAAATCTGTTTAATTGCGTATCTACATCTCTTCCACCGTACATGACACGGATGATCGTAACCACTTGTGTATCATCATCCGGAATATATAGAACAAGATACTTCCTTATATCCTTTGTAATCATCGTTGCTGTTTTCAGCATACATATCATTCACGAGGCCAATGGTAAGCAAATCCCGGTCTCGGATACTAATCCCCAGCTGTACGCAACGAAGCAAAAATAAAGGTGTTGTCATCGGGCGATCTGTTGGACGAACTTTTTTTAGCACTTACATCCGTTTGAACATTAAGTCCCCAAAGTTCAATAAGCTGTGGAAGCACCTGATAAATGGAGAATGTATTAAATCCGTCCAACCACTCTTCCGGTGTATCTGGGATATTAGCATCTGCATGCTTTGCCATCACATACGCAATATTCTCGAACATACATCGGTGATACTACTGAAAGCATATTTTCTTGCAAACTAAATCTGCTCTCTAACCTGTATAATAATTTGTCTAATATTTATGTGCTGATGAAAAAACCTTCTGACGCTGCAACTGCTTTAAAAAAAGCAATCTCTATCCGCAGCCAGCATAACGAACTTGCACTTATGGAGTCCCACGACCTGCTACAGCAGCCCATAAACCTTACAAATATGCTCATACTTGCCAAGGATTATAACATGGCTGCACAGATTCTCACGCTCTATGAGAATACTGTATTGGAACATGAAGGCTCACAGGCATTTGACTATGGTATCTGCCAGTTTATGAACGGTGTGCTTGCACTTTCCGAGGGAATCCCTGCCTGAACATTCCCCATTCCTCTATCAATGCCATGCACATTCCCAGTGCAAAAAATACCATACCGATAGTTCCTAAAATCATTGCAACAAAATTACTTTTCTTCATTGTCATTTCCCTCAACTTTCTCTAAAAAACGATCTACAAATGCATTTTCTACTTTTTTGTAAGCTCCGACGACACCCTCCTCGATTCTTTGGTACGCTCCGGTAACTTTTTCTGCGGTCTTGCCGGTTTTCAATGTATATCCGGAAGGACTGTTTTCATCCTTTTCCAAAAAGGTATCTGTAAATTTTTCTTCCACCTTTTTATATCCGTCTATCACCTTTTGTCCAACTTTTCCGGGCTTTAATTGATATTCTGCCATATTAACACACCTCCTGTTTATTGTTCTTTGCGCTTCATATCTTACAGGAGATATTCTATCTTACATTTGTTTCACTAATGCTTGAGTTTTGTTTGAAATTGTTAATTTTCTTCTTTTCGATTTTTCAAAAACTTTGAAATACCAATGCTGCTACTCCAGTAACAAAATGTCAATAGTTTTTTAATCACTTTTTTTCTAAAAATGGGCAAAAAATAGAGCATATAGATTTCTCTATACACTCTACTTATAGTTATTTCCTTTTCCTCTCAATTATCAGTCATCTGAAAGTTGATTTTTTATTATTGTAGCTTACATCCATTCGTGCAACATTCTGTTCAGCTTTTCCATATCAAGAGGTTTCGCAATATGTTCATTCATTCCTGCACTCTTTGCAAGTATTACATCCTCCGTAAATGCATTTGCCGTCATTGCAACGATTGGCAACAGCTCACCTTTGTGTTTAGGCAGGGAACGGATAGCTGTAGCCGCCTCATACCCATTCATAATCGGCATCTGCACATCCATAAAGACCAAATCATAATATCCATTTGGATGATCTGCTACCTTATCTACAGCTTCTTTTCCATTTACAGCCGTTTCAATCTCAGCACCTGTCATACCTATGATCTCAGCTGCAACTTCTCTGTTCAGTTCATTATCTTCCACCAAAAGGATTTTCTTTCCTGTATAATCACTTGCAGCGATATTTTTCAGGTAATCTCTTGCATCCTGACTCGGCTTTCCGGATATTATCTTTTGCAGTGCTGCGGTAAGTCTTGAGCGGAACAACGGTTTTGAAATGAATTCATCTACTCCTGCTGCTTTGGCTTCTTCTTCGATTTTTGTATAATCATAGGACGTCAGAACAATGACAGAAACATCAGGTCCTATCTTTTGGCGTATCTGCCTTGTTGTTTCAATTCCATCCATTCCCGGCATCTGCCAGTCAATAATATATACAAAATAATCATTGCCATTCTCATGACGTTTCACCGCACGCTCTACTGCCTCTTTTCCTGACAGTACCCACTCTCCGTCGATTCCAATCTCATTAAGAGTAGCCACTGTTCCTTCACAGCATGTCTTATCATCATCCACAACCAGCACGGGCAAGTTGACCAGTTCATCAATAGTCTCTGACTTTTCATCCCGCAGACGAAGGAAAATAGTAACGGTAAATCTGCTTCCCTTTCCCAGCTTGCTTTCTACCTTAATGTTTCCATTCATCATATTGACGATATTTCTTGTGATTGCCATTCCCAAACCGGTTCCTTGGATTTCGCTGATGCGTTTATCATCTTCACGAGTAAACGGGTCAAACATAACCTTTTGAAATTCCTCGCTCATTCCCATACCGTTGTCTTGAATCACAAACTCATAGCATCCTATATCCAGGGAAGTGGTAGGCTTTTCCGTAATAGAAAACAGTATCTTGCCGCCATCTGGGGTATATTTGATGGCATTACCCATAATATTAGTAAATATCTGTTGTACTCTTAAACTGTCTCCTCTTACATATTCATGTTCAATTTTGTTGAGCTGTACTTCAAAATTATGATGGTGAGCTTCAATCTCGGAACGTGTCATTGCGATCAAGTTATCTACCAGTTCATCCAGATTAAAGTCTTCTTCCGTCAGTTCGATCTTTCCATTTTCAATGCGTGACATATCCAGTACTTCATTAATCAAACCAAGCAGATGACGGCTCGACTTGGTTATTTTTCCAAGGCAATCAATCACACGATCTTGATGATCAATATTTGCTCCGGCAATGGCTGTCATACCAACGATTGCATTCATCGGAGTCCGAATATCATGAGACATATTTGATAAAAACTCTGTCTTTGACCTGTTTGCCTTGTTAGCCGCTTCATAAGCTTCCTTCAAAGCAACCCTCGATTCTATCTCCGCAAGTTTTTCCTGAGTGGTATCCTGTGAGATCAACAGCACCTTTTCAAGTACTCCGTCTTTCCAAGACAAAGGAATGAAAGCCATGCTCTTAAAATTCTTTTCATCTTCCGTACAATATTCCAGCTTATAAATATCATCCATACTTCTAATCATGCCACGGATATGGTCTGCTGAAATGACTTTGTCAATCGTTTCATCCTTTGCCACCACTTTATAGCGGGATGCAATCCTCCTGATCAGGTCATGATATGTTCCGTAAGCATCGTATGGTGGCTTTTTTCCGTGCAGACTATAAAACTTATAAGTATCATCTTCCAGATTGCACATAGCAAAACGATTGACCAGACGCATTGTTCCCTGAAGAAGCAGATCCATCACATCATTCTTACGTGTCAGCTCCAATATGTTTTCCATTTCTTTTCTGGCTTCTGTAATATCCCGGACAAAAATCATTGCATAACGGGAACCGTCATTTTTTTCTCCTCTCATAAGGACGTTGCGAACCAAACGTTCCTCACCTTTTATCCGTATTCTGCATTCAAGAGTGATTTCTTTTGAACCTTCACTCAGTTTTTCAACAATAAAATTACGGTTGTAAAAATGAGAAACCGCTTCCTTGTCCTCATCAACAACATAATTATCCAGGTATGCCTGAATCAGTTCATCCCATGTATGGCTCTTTTCAAAAATCTCCAGAAGAGAATCCTCTACTTTTAGTGACTCAAAAGAATTATCCTTTAGATTTACATAATACTCGCAGATATTTCCCTCTGTATAGGCACGATGAAATGCCTCATTTCTCTGTGCTTTCATCTCGCTCTGCTTTCTCTTGTCAATATTTATGAATGTACCGACAATAAGACGTACTGTTCCGTCCAGACGTCTGGTTGTCTCGGCATTTGCCCGGAACCATTGATAGGAACCATCTTTCATCTTCAAGCGGTATTCACAGTCATATTTCACACTATCTGTTTTGTCTTGAATTGCTTGCTCTAACAGTGTAAGTGTTGCTTCCTTATCTTCTGGATGTAACAAATCTGACCACGATTCCAGTTTATTTGGGAAATCAAGAATGTCATGATACCCAAGCATCGTGCGAAACTCATGACTCCAGTACACTTCCTTAATATTTCCGCTTTTGTCACAATCAAAATGCCACATCCCCGAATGAATCACGTTATTGATCAGTTTCAGATTCTGCTGCATCCAGTCAATCTGAACAGACAATACCCATACCTGCTTTCCATCATCTGCTATAGCATCTTTCTTGCACATACGGACAAATACAGGTGTTCCATCGCTCATTAGCATCTGTCCTTCCCCACACCCTTGAAGGTGCTGGAACCTGCCGTGTTCAAGAAAGGTCTGGTATTCTCCATAGAAAAGATTTCTCAGAGAACCTGATGTTTTCTTTTGAAATTCTTCAAACGTATATCCCAGATTCTTCAACATGTGTGAACTGACCTGTGTGATTGTAAGATTCTCATCATAATATCCTGTCATGAATCCAACAATATCCAGTTCGCTCACTGCATCCTGTACGATTTTTTGACAGTTTTCATTTAACTTTGTATTATCCAGTGAAAAGATATTATTTTCACTTTGCTTTTCTTTATTGAACATTTTCATCCTCCGTATATTCTAAGTCCAACAGGGATGTAAGTACTTCCATTAGTTTATTTATATCAAAAGGCTTTGAAAGATGAGCATTCATTCCTGCTTCAGCACAATATTCTTCATCACTCTTAAAAGCATTGGCAGTCACAGCAATGATCGGAATTTCAGCACTTTCTGAATCCATCTGGCGAATATGCTTTGTAGCATCTATTCCATCCATGACGGGCATCTGCATATCCATGAGAATTGCGTCATATGTTTTTGGCGCTGCTCTGTGAAATTTATCTACACAAATCTTGCCATTTTCTGCCCTTTCACATGTAATTCCATACATTCCAAGCAATTCCTGTTCCACTTCATAGTTTAAATCATTATCTTCTGCCACCAGCAGATGTATCCTTTTAAGCTTATTAAACTTTTTTTCTGGTTTAGCTGATATTTTTTCTTTCGCTTCTTTTATATATTCAACATCAAATGAGACAGTAAAGACTGTACCCCCTCCAACAGCACTTTTCGCTGTAATAGTTCCCCCCATAAGTACTGTTAGTTCCTTTACCACAGAGAGTCCCAATCCGCTTCCTCTAATCTGATTCACTCTGGTATCCACAGCCCTTGAAAAACGATCATACATTTTCTCCATGTATTCCTTCGTCATTCCTATTCCGCTATCCTGAATGACAGATACCAGACGAATATAACCTTTTCTGTCACTCTTCTCCTGTTTTACTTCAAAAACAATCTGACCGCCATCTGGCGTATACTTTATCGCATTTGAAAGAAGGTTCATGTAAATTTGTTTCAGACGAAGTTCATCCAGAATGATTCTGTCATATTCTATATTTTTCAGTCTGCATGAGATTTGCTGGTGCTTATCCGGCATCACTTCCAGTATGGTATCCCGGAACTGTGAAAACACCTCAGACACACTCATCTCCTCCATCAAAATATTTAGCTTTCCTTTTTCGATTCGGCTTAAATCCAATACATCGTTAACAATCTGTTGAAGATAGTTGCTTGCAATATCAATCTGATCCAGACCATAACGCACTTTTTCTTTATTGTCGATATTTTCTCTTGCAATTTTCGTAAATCCACGAACTGCATTCATCGGTGTCCGTATGTCGTGAGAAACCCGTGACAGAAAATCAGTTTTTGCTTCGCTTTCTCTTTTTGCACGTTCTGCCATTAGTGCAAGGCTTTCTTCTCTGCGTTTTGTTTCACTGATTATGCGTGTCACATACAGAACATGAATTGCCCTGCCTTCTTCATTCCTTATTTTTACAATAAAACGTGCTAAATGCCAGTTTCCGTCTTTTGCCTTATACTCTAATGCCGTTGTATCATCATTCTTCAATCTGTCCGCAAGAGTAGACAAATCAAAGAATTTCAAAACCATATCGTAATGTTCCTGACAAACAAAATTATCACAGATCTCCTTCATTTTTTCTGAAGCAAGTCCGACTTTACCTGTCAAACGATGAATTTCCTGTTCTGCTGATATTTCTTCATACTGATCATTCTCAAGAACAATTCGATACAAAGAAAAATATATTTTCCCAATGGCAGAAACAATACTGTTGCTGATTCTTGATTCTTCCAAGGTTTTTTCTAAAGCCTTCTGTATTTTCTGTTCCTGCTTTATAATATCATCTACATAACGAAACGCTACCATAATACCAAAACTATTCTGGTCTGTTCCGTTTGCCCGAATCGCATGTACTTCAAAATTTTTATGTGTTTTACTATTCGGAAGACTTCTGTAGCGAAACGACACCCGTTCTTCTTTCAAAAGTTCTTCTTTTAAAGCATGTGTTTCCAGTCTTGCCAGAAAATAATCTCTGTCTTCTTCAATCACATAACTCTCTGCATATGCTTTTAACATTGGCATATATGCAATCATCGTTTTATTGGGAGCTTTTATAAATTTTGCAGCATTCGCACCCGAATCAACCTTTATTACTTCCCCAACACCTGCATCTAAATCTACATAATATACAGATGTATACTCCTGACAGAGCGTGTCGAGAAACATGTTTTTGTGCTCCAGTTCTTTGGTTTTTTGTTTAAGATTCTGTTCTACAAGTGTATTAACCAATGCACTGCCAAGATGTGCTCCGATCAGTTCAAGGAAAAATATAAAATTTTCGTTTTCCTGGATATATGGATTGTCCAGCCCTAAAAAACCAGTCAGGTAGGAGCCATGAAAAAGCGGCAAAACAACCACTGACTTTATCGCCTTCATTTTTAAAAGTTCATATTCCAAAGGCATAGTGTGGCATATGTCCTCTATATTGTTTACGACAACGCTTTCTCCTTGCCTGAACTTTTTCACCCAACATGGCATTTCTTCAAATTTCACATCCTGAAGATTATCTCTTTGAGCTGTAATTTCCTCTGCACACCACTCATAGGTATTTGTAAATGTCTCTGGTGTATGAACCGTTTCAAAAAGATAAGTTCGATCTGCATTTCCATAATTGCCAAGAACTTCAAGGAGTTTCTGAATTCCTGCTCCAATACTCTCGCTATTTTTGGCTTTGTCAATTCCTTTTAAAATCCGCAGAATAGCTCCTTCTCCTGCAAGGATACTGTAGTTCTGCCTGTCAGTCTCCTTTTTTATCATCTTTAATCTCCATTATCTTTTTTACTTAATCTTTCTATTTCTTTTCTCTGTTACTCTATTCAGATAAGCTAAACCATAATAAAAAGCAAAGAAACTACTAATTAACCATAGTATCCCTTTGCTATTTCATATGCAACTGGCTGCCATTTTACAGGCCCTATAGCTTTGCGTCACAGACTTTCATCTGTTTTGCTAAAATATATATTTTCTTTTTGAAGCACAATTCGTTTTATTATACCCTCCCCCACAAAAGCGTGTCAATGTGCATTTCACACAATAAGTTCATATAAATAGCAAATCCAACTTATTCTCATTCTTTAAATTGTTTAAATGGTAGAGTAGGCGGATGAAATTTTCATCCGCCCCTCATCAAACCGTGCATGAGGTTCTCCCTCACACGGCTTTCCGACATTCTTCTTTCTACAGCATTACGTCATGCTCTAGCCATTTTCTTTAATCCTTTTTCGTAAATGCTATGCCGGTCCGGAACATCCTGCCAGCATAAAGGCAGCTGACAAAGCCATAATTAAAAGTATCTTTTTCTTTGACATTTTTTCTCCTTCCTAAAATCTCTCCTTTGGCATACAGACTGCAGTAATTGTAATTCCTGCAATTGCCGCTAATGATACTATGACGAATATCATTTTCTTCATGGGTCTCACCTCTCCATCCTCTCTGACAATCCGATTGTATATAATGAATGTTTCAACAATGCTTGATTTTTGTTCAAAAATTATTAATCTTATTTCAGATTGGATTATAATTTACCTGCATCAGACATTTCTGTCTCTGCAATTCCTCAAACAAATGATTTGGCAGATACAGACATGGCTTTTTCCTTAAAGAAACACTTCCGGTAAGTGAGAGCATTTCCATTACAAACTATGAGCAGAAATACCGCTGCTTCATTTTGAATGGGATATGCAAAAGGCACATAAAAACGCCTAACCTTGAATAGTGATATAGGCTACTATCCTGTTCCATCTGATGTATCACTTTTTCTATCTGCATATAACTTTCTTCTGAAAGCTCCAGTTCAAAGCTGACACTTTTGCCACATTTTCTTTTTTGCTTTCATTGTCATCCTCTCCCGAATATGTAATTCCCAAGAAACTGTCTGATTGGCATTTCTTTATGTACTCTTATTTTCTGAATATTATCCATGTGTTTATGTACAATTGCCATACTGCATACTGTAAGTATTGCAAACGCAGCCATACTTCTTAATTGCACGGAACATATAATCGGAAACAGGATAGCTGCTGAAAATGATATTGCACAGCCATAATTCACAACCACCGCTGCAAGGCAGCCTACAATCAGCAAAAATAAAAAACATTTCCAATCCGTAGCAATGATAAATCCTGCAAGGCTTGCGATTCCTTTCCCACCCTTAAAATGAAGATAAAAAGGAAAAATATGTCCTGTCACTGCCATGCTTCCCGCCATTACAGATGCCAATTCCATCTCCGGAAACAACCCCCTGCATAGCCAGACTGCCGCAAAAGCTTTGAACATATCAAATAGTAAAACAGCAGATAAAATACTCCATATATGCATCTCCCTTCGTTTTATGGATGTATTCTATCTGCTGTTTATTTATTTTTTGATTGAGTTTTGTTTAAAACATATTAATTTTTATAACTCAGTACCAGATTATCTACTTTATTAAAGGGATATTCTAAATGCGACAGATCTCCCCGTCATCTTAGATAAGATATGATATTTACATCATGCTAGAAATGTGCTTATCTCCTCTTTTCTTTATCGCACGAACTGTAGGTTTTAGCAATATTTTTAAAGATATCAAAATTCTTCCCGAAATCAAACTCTACGCCTATATATTGCTCGACAAGATATAGCAACTTCATTATTTTATTTTCGGAAAGATTTTCCCTGGCTAATATCTCCACCAGACTATCAGTTTTTATCTGATAGAAATTCTGTGCTGTTGCTCCTGCTCTTATCAGCTCATCTGCAATCATCTGTGCCTTGATTTCCCCGTATGATCTGATATTCTCCTCACTGATAGCACTTGCCATTTCGTAAAGATCATCGAAACTGCCATGATATCCAGTATACTTTGCATACTGCTGTAAGTAAGATACTCACCTGCATATTCTTCCGATGATGGCAAATCCACAGCTTCATAGAACTTATTGCTTGCGTCCAGATGCCATCTGCTGTATGCAAGAGACTTCCTTGTCCGCTGTTCCTCCTGCTCTCTTTCCTTACGCTTTCTATCCGCTTCCTGCATGCGTTTCCGCTCCTGCTGTGCTTCAAACTCTTTCCTCTCTTTTTCCTTGCGGGCTTCCTCATCTGCATGAAGTTTTGCAAGTAATTCATCCAGCTTTTTCTTGTATTCCGCATCCTTTCGCTTTTCCCCCAGGCGCAGCCGGAATCACAATCCCTCAGCCAAAATGTAAAGCTGGGACTCCAGTTTCGATACCAGACTGGCCAGGTACAGGTAAATCACAATCACTTCCTCGGCTACACCAAGGATGCAGATGGAAATCTCATCATCGATCCGGAGCAGGCAGAGGTGGTAAAACGCATCTACCGTGAATACCTGGAGGGCTACTCGATGGACCGGATTGCAAAAGGTCTGGAAGCAGACGGCATCCTCACCGGCGCTGGCAAAACAAAATGGTGGACCAGCACCATCAACAAAATCCTCCGAAACGAGAAATACATCGGCGATGCCCTGCTTCAGAAAACCTATACCACAGACTTCCTGAACAAGACCAGAGTGAAGAACAATGGCATCGTTCCACAATATTATGTAGAAGGCAATCATGAAGCAATTATTCCGAAGGACATTTTTTGCGGGTGCAGGAGGAGCTGGTACGCAGGCGAGTGGTCAAGACCAGTGCCAATGGCAAAAAACGCTCCTACAGCTGCAACCACTGTTTTGCTCAGATTGTCATTTGCGGCGAATGCGGTGAAATGTTCCGCAGAATTCACTGGAACAATCGCGGCTGCAAATCCATCGTCTGGCGCTGCATCAGTAGGCTGGAGCCGACCGGGCAGGAATGCCACGCAAGAACTGTCAATGAGACGATATTGGAGAATGTGGTAGTTCAGGCAATCAACACGCTCCTTGGTGATAAGTCCACCTACCAGGCGCAGCTCCAGCAGAATATTGCAAAGGTAATCCGAAGCGCTCAGCAAAATACCGCTGATGGGATCGACGAAAAACTTCAGGAGCTTCAGAAAGAACCTCTTAAAAAGGCCAATAACAAAGAGGCCTATGATGAGATTGCCGACGAGATCTTCAAACTCCGAGAACAGCGAGAAAAATGCACCGTCGACACTGCTACCAGGGACGCACAGATTGCCCACATCAATGAACTGCAGGATTTCATCAAGCAGCAGCACGCACACCTGGAAACCTTCGATGAGGCCCTGGTAAAGCGCTGGCTCGAGCGAATCGTCGTCTGGGAGGACCACTTCACTGTGGAGCTTAAGTCTGGACTGAAAATTGAGATTAAAGGATAATCCTGTAAATGCACGAAACCCTCTCGACCATGATGGCCGGGAGGGCATTTTTGTTATTTTTCTCCTTGTTTAACTTTATTGATATTCAATATGTTCTTCATCGACCTCAGTTTCTGCTGTATAGTCTGCATCAATGCTGTCTTTATAGTACTCCGGATCACAAAGATTATATGACATAAGATTTTTTCTCAATTTCATACAGCCAGGTTTAAACATTGCAAACGTCAATCCGCCGGAAAGTGCACCTCCTAATATTGGAACAGCTGATGCCACGCCATCAGCAAAGATTTGCTTCGTCATACGGATGCCAACACTTAGTGCAACCTTCTTTACAATCGGATAAACCACACCCTTAGTTAAAGATTTTTGAGCCAACTTCTTAGCAATGTTTTTTGCCAGTACATCAGCTAATTTCTTGAGAACACCCGTGGCACCTTGTACGCCAAACATCACACCCATAAAAATAAGTAAATAGTTCATTGTTTCAGAATCCACATCATCCTCATTAAGATTGAACTGCTCAAATCCATACAAATACGCTAATTCCTGCACTGTCCTGAGAATGAAAGCAAAGTATAATGTAATATCTGCTGCTGCAGCTCCGAATGCCGCCGCTCCGCCTGGTATACTTGCTGCAACAGAAAGTGTAGTAACTTTTGTTGCTTCATAGTTAATCACCTGCTTCGAGATTTTATTAACTAACTCTTTTGAAATCCCAGCCTTTGCTGGATTATTCTTTATTGCCTCAGCAATAATATCTTCTGAGCAATATCTTATCAGTTCCTTCCGAAGAAACTTTTCTCGATTTATTTTCACACCAGGTGTATGCATTGCCGCTGCAAGAATCTTCTCGAATGTCATTTCATTCTTTACAGTTTTAACAATATCAGCCATTTAACACGCCTCCTTTCTTTATAGCATTTGTATTTTTCGCGAGGCCTTACTCATCATCACAATCTTCACTAATTCTGATTGCCTCGGGGACATCCTCAGTCACCGGAATAATTTCCTGGATGATTTTGAAGCAATCAGCAAATTCATCAGCCGGTACTCCCAATTCACGCGCTACCTTATTTCCATCATCATATGTAACGATAAAATCTATATTGCCACTGTCGCAATACATAGCCTTTTGATCGCGACTTAATATCTCATTAACAGCCACAGCGATCTTCTCAAACGCCGAGCTGAAAATACTGTTCGTCGTTTTATAGGACCACTTCCTGCGCACATTGAGCGAATTGTCACTCTCAAGATAAGGCTTATATTCATACGCGATAGAATTGGCTGTTATAGTCAATTTATCGTTATAAGCATAATCTACGGGGCAAAATCCAGATGTGCTTTTTATAACAATTTTCTTTGTTTTCATGCCCTATCTCCTCACATCTATTCCACTGCCTGCAACCACCCAAAATGGTCGAGTTGCCGGATTGGTTGTCAGCCCTTTCTGTTTTCCAAAATTCATTCCAAAATCCGTGACATCTAATCCACTGTCTCAAATCGCGACATCTAATCCGGGGTTACAACCTGACACACATTTTGCCGTGGATATGTTTCCATATAAGAAAACCGGGTCTTTTCAGATGTCGGGGCTTTACATCCCAACTTCCGAAAAAGCCCGGAAATACGCCGCTTTCTGGCACTTACTTATCTTTCCTTGACATCAATACTACTGTCTCTACATGAACCGAGTGCCCGAACATATCAACACACTGAACCTCTTTGACCTTATAATCCCTTTCTTCCAGATACTTAAGATCTCTGGCCAGTGTGGCCGGATCGCAGCTGACATAGACCACCCGCTTTGGCTGCATCTGGGTAATGCACGCCAGAAGGCTCTCGTCACAGCCCTTTCTCGGCGGGTCCACCACAATGATATCCGCATGAATATGGTCACGTTCATAAGCCTGCGGCAGTACTTCTTCTGCCTTTCCCACATAAAATTCAGCATTGTGTATATCATTGATTGCAGCATTGCGCTTGGCATCATCAATAGCCTGGGGAACAATTTCAACCCCATAGACCTGTTTGGCTTTCTTGGCCATAAAGAGTGAAATGGTACCGATACCGCAATATAAGTCCCAAATGACATCATTTGGTCCCGGATTGGCAAACTGAAGGGCCGCTCCGTAAAGTTTCTCTGTCTGCACCGGATTCACCTGATAGAAAGACAGCGGCGAAATCTGATAGCGGACATCACCAATATAATCTGTAATATAATCCTGTCCCCAAAGTGTCACAACCCTGCTGCCCAGAATCACATTGGTCTTTTCCTGATTGATATTATAAGAAATACTTGTCATACCCGGGATTTCTCTCAAGGCTTCCACCAGGTTCTCACTGTGCGGCAGCTTTGTGCCGTTGATAATGAGACAGACCATAATTTCCTTCGTCTTAAAACCGACTCTTGTTAGAATATGTCGAACCAGACCTTTATGACTTGTCTCATCATAAGGCGCAATATCATGCTCTGTCATCCACTGTTTCACAATGGCAAGAAGCTGTTCATTAACCGGTGCCTGAATACAGCAATGGGCAGAATCTACGATGACATGGCTGTGCCCGGCATAAAATCCTGTGACGATTTGTCCGTCTTTGCCAAGTCCCACCGGGAACTGTGCCTTATTGCGGTAATAATAAGGTTTTTCCATTCCGATGATCGGATGCATCACATAATCTTCTACATGTCCCACACGGCTCAGCAGGTTCCTGACCTTGTTCTCCTTGAAAGCCAGCTGACGTTCATAGGACAAATGTTGGATCTGACAGCCGCCGCAGCTGCGGGCGTGAGGACATGGTGCCTCCACCCGATCCGGTGAAGGTGTAATAATGCGCATCAGACGGCCGTAACCGTAATTCTTCTTCGTCTTGATGACTTTGACTTCTGCCGTGTCACCGATCAGCGCATCTTTCACAAAAAGTGTATAACCATCAATCTTGCCGATGCCGGAACCGTCTGTACTCAGATCTTCAATCTCAATCGTATAAATATCATTCTTCTTGATTGTCTTTTTCTCCATCCCTGACTCCATTCCGTATTATTTGGATGTTCTTCTGATATTGGATTCGAAAATGCGGTTAAAACCAAGCCATTCCAGATTATCTTCTGAACGGTCGAAAATCTCTGTCATTGTCTCCATACGTGCGTCTGTGTTGTCTGCCAGGTTCAACGCCATAGCCTCCATCAGTGCCGGTTTCTTCGGTGAACCGTATTCCAACTCACCGTGATGGGCCACGATACAATGCTTCAACTCGTTGGCCAATACAACAGGGAATCCCGGAATCTCACGGATGGCGTCATGGATCATCTCCACACCTGTCACAATATGGCCGATGAGCTGTCCCTCATCTGTATAATCATTGGACGGGAATAAAGATAATTCCTTTGTCTTGCCGATATCATGACAGATAGCTGCTGTGATCAGCAGATCATGATTCAGATGTGCATAGCGTGTTGTATAAAAATCACAAAGTTTTGTCACGCTGAGAGTATGCTCCAGAAGTCCTCCTACAAAACCGTGATGAATGCTCTTTGCTGCAGAATGTTCTTTAAAGGATTTGATAAATGCTGTATTCTTTACAAAAAATAATTCCAGCAATTCATGCAGATGCGGTTCTTTGACGCTGTCTACATATCTCATCAGCTCTTTGTACATATCTTCTATATTATAACGGCTGCATGGCATATAATCTGCCGGAATATATTCACCCTCTTTGGCACGGCGGATCCGGCGAAGGTTCAACTGCAGTGCTCCCTGGAAAGATGTCACCTGACCTTCCACCTTAATAAAATCCATCGGCTCAAAATATTCAATACCCGGTGTCAGCTCCCAGACTTTGGCATCCACTGTACCGGTCTTGTCCTGAAGCATCATGGAATAATAGCTCTTACCGGCTTTTGTCTTTAATGTTTGCTTAGACTTACACAGATAAATATCTGATACCATGTCTCCTGATTTCAATTCATGAATATATCTCATTCTCTCACTCTGCCCGCTCTCGGCGGGTTTCTGCCTTTCTACTCTTACCGTAACTGTTCCTCTTTCTCACAATTACATTTCATTAATATTCCTTTTATTATGCTGCTGCATAAGCTTTCTCCGCATTCACTGCGATCAGCAGCTTCAATATTATAGTATAGCAGACTTTTACCCTCCCGAGAAGACGAAAAGTTTGACAACAAGGCCTTTATGCTTTACTATTATTTTGGAGGTTTTTACTTATGAACGAAAAAGCATTGCGTATTCTTGAATACCCTAAAATTATAGATATGCTTACCGGCTATGCCAGCTCCCCTATGGGCAAGGATTTGTGCCGCAATCTGATGCCTTCCTCTGATATTTCTGAGATTCTTCAGGGACAGATGGAGACCAGTGATGCCCTGACCCGTGTCATGAAAAAGGGTAGTCTCTCCTTCTCCGGCATCCGTGATATCCGCGGCTCTCTGCTTCGACTGAAGGTTGGCAGTACCGTCGGTATGACTGAACTGTTGAATATCGCTGCCACCCTGGATGTGGCACTGCGTGCGAAATCCTACGGACGCCGTGAAGCCGATGATGAAGATCAGGATTCACTGGATAGCTTTTTTGCCCAGATTGAACCACTGTCGAATCTGAACCACGAAATCCGTCGATGCATTATCGATGAAGAAACCATGGCGGATGATGCCAGTCCGACATTGAAATCCATTCGTCGCCAGATCAAGCTGACCAACGAACGCATCCACTCACAGCTGGCTTCTATGGTTTCTTCCCAGAATATCGGTTCCAAACTGCAGGACAACCTGGTCACTATGCGAAACGGCCGTTATTGTCTGCCTGTCAAGGCTGAATACCGTTCACAGGTGCAGGGTATGATCCACGATCAGTCCTCCACTGGCTCCACACTGTTCATTGAACCCATGGCTGTCGTCAAGCTGAACAACGATCTGCGGGAACTCGGCAGCAAGGAAAAGGAAGAGATTGAACATATTCTGGATACTTTAAGTGAACTGGCAGGTGAATCCGCTGTTATGCTGGAACAGGACATTGCGGTTCTGACACGTCTGGACTTTATTTTCGCTAAGGCTTCCCTGTCCCGTACCTACAATGGCAGCGAACCGGTTTTCAATGAGAATGGTTATATTCACATCAAGAAAGGCCGCCATCCCCTTCTGGACAAGAAGAAGGTTGTTCCCATCGACCTGATCCTCGGCAAGGATTACCGGATGCTTATTGTTACCGGACCAAATACCGGCGGTAAGACCGTTTCTCTGAAAACAGTCGGTCTTTTCACACTGATGGGTCAGGCTGGTCTTCATATTCCTGCCTTTGACCATTCAGAACTGGCGATTTTTGACGACGTTTTTGCTGATATCGGTGATGAGCAGAGCATTGAACAGAGCCTTAGTACTTTCTCATCTCATATGACGAATATTGTCAAAATACTGAATGCAGCTGATGCCAAAACACTGGTTCTCTTCGATGAGCTTTGTGCCGGTACAGACCCGACAGAGGGTGCCGCTCTGGCCATTGCTATTTTGAAAACGTTACTGAACCGACATGTCACCACCATGGCCACTACCCATTACAGCGAATTGAAGGTATTTGCCCTGACAACGGATCAGGTCTGCAATGCCTGCTGCGAATTTGATGTGGCAACCCTCAGTCCGACATACCGTCTGCTCATCGGCATTCCCGGCAAAAGCAATGCCTTTGCCATCTCCGGCAAACTCGGCCTTCCGGCTCATATTATTGAGGAAGCAAAGAAGAATATTGATGTTCAGGAACAGAATTTTGAAGAATTAATCGCTGATCTGGAGACAAGCCGTGCCACCATTGAGAAAGAGCAGGAAGAATTATCCGCTTACAAGGCTCAGGTTGAATCCCTGAAAAAACGTCTGGAAGAAAAGCATGACAATATCGCCAAACAGAAAGAACGAATTCTCAACGAAGCCAATGAAAAAGCCCAGAATATTCTTCAGGATGCCAAGGATTATGCCGATCATACCATCCGTACCATGAATAAACTGTCGAAATCCGGCGGTGTGGATATGAAAGCCCTTGAACAGGAGCGAAGCCGTGTCCGTGACAAGCTGAAT
>QFCH01001611.1_pt1 | contig 76172 bp, 60 predicted proteins | sample 5346071 | NCBI WGS metagenome assembly QFCH01 (sample SAMN09062255, study PRJNA434731) | Human gut metagenome, whole genome shotgun sequencing project. | isolation source: stool timepoint B chromium assembly | host: Homo sapiens | collected 2015
TAATGTACGGAGCTGACTAATACTAATCGGTCGAGGGCTTATCCAAAAGGTTAAGGGAAGAAAAGGTTTGTAAACAATCGGAATTCAATATGTGGTTTTGAGGGTACGTAAAAAGTTATAATTGTGCTTGAAATTTTGGCAAAGTTATTGTATAATGATTTGGTCAGCGCAAAGTGCAATAAGCGTATCATTTTATTCCTCGATAGCTCAGTCGGTAGAGCACGCGGCTGTTAACCGCGCTGTCGTAGGTTCAAGTCCTACTCGGGGAGTTTTAGTGGAAGTCCATGGCGACCACTACCTTATTCAGGCCCCATGGTCAAGCGGTTAAGACATCGCCCTTTCACGGCGGTAACACGAGTTCGAATCTCGTTGGGGTCATTTGACCAGTTTATGATACGCCGATGTGGCTCAATTGGCAGAGCAGCTGATTTGTAATCAGCAGGTTATCGGTTCGAGTCCGATCATCGGCTTTTACTGTAAAACAGTAAACAATGTTAGAGATTATATAGTTCGGACCTTTAGCTCAGTTGGTTAGAGCAACCGGCTCATAACCGGTCGGTCCTGGGTTCGAGTCCCCGAAGGTCCACTCTTCCTAACTAAAGCAGAATGAGAACTATATTATCTAAATAATGGCCCGGTGGCTCAGCTGGTTAGAGCGCCGCCCTGTCACGGCGGAGGTCGACGGTTCGAACCCGTTCCGGGTCGTTTGCATTTTATAATGCGATACAACATATGCAATTTGGGGTCTTAGCTCAGCTGGGAGAGCATCTGCCTTACAAGCAGAGGGTCACAGGTTCGAGCCCTGTAGGCCCCATTTGTTTTATATCAGCATATGGCTGTGTTATGTAACAATCTGCGGGTGTGGTGGAATAGGCAGACACAAGGGACTTAAAATCCCTCGGTAGCGATACCGTGCCGGTTCAAGTCCGGCCACCCGCATTTTTTATATTTGCGGCTGTGGTGGAATTGGCAGACACGATGGGTTTAGGTCCCATTGGGAAACCGTGCAGGTTCGAGTCCTGTTAGCCGCATACGTAAGAGTCCTGTATTTGCAGGGCTTTTTTTGTTTCTAAAAAGACACTATATATGAGCACAGCAAACAGACCCGATGGTCACCGGGCCTGGCCTCCCTTCTCTTTTTATGATTTTGTAAAATCATGACCTTAGAATAAGCGGACGGATACCCTAAATATATTTTACAGAATCAGTCGTAATAGTGTTCTACAACATAGTGAGAGAGCGCATCTATGAAGGCGCCGTTTCGAGGCTTCTGTTCCAACTCGAAGCCGAAGACCTGGTTCAGAAGAGTACGGTCTCCATGCAGCCATATGGTGCTGATGATGGTGCGGATATTGCGTTCCACACAGCCGATGGATGTACGATATTCCGCGGATATTTCCACGTAAAGCCTTTTGGAAATGTAAATGAGCAGTTCCGGATTGGCAATAGCGCGGATGACACCATAAACTGTGTAGCGGAACCCCACGTAGGAGTTGTTGACGCCGAGGCGCCGAAGCAGGTTGCAGGTTTCTCTTTCGTATTTCATGATGATTCCTCCAGATATCTTTGACTCCTGTAAAGTTAAACCGGGTATGGGGGTTTTTTCAAGTTAGACAGGACGACAAAAAACGATAAAATATGTCGCTAAATGTCGAAGGATTAGCCGGGGAAATTCGGGGGTTAAATAGTGGGGGATAAAGGGAGGTATCGGATATAACTGAGTATAGCAAAAGTAAGGGTTTAAATCCATCTCTTATGACAGCTGCGCTCCCTGCATATGACGGCATACGCAGGTGCTGTGTCTACTGTGGGATTTTTATTGTTTTTTCCAGGGGATGACGCTGAAAACTGGTTAGTTTCAGAAGGTGTAATCGCGGAATAGGACGCGGACGCAATACGAGGGTTAAAAACCGGCCCTGCATTCATCAAAATGAACTGCAGAGCCGGTTTTTATTATATGATTATTTAATTTTGAGGAAAATTATCCCAGGATTCGTATAGTCATGACATAACTGTGGCTGTCCCCCGGGAGGAGGTGCTGTATGTGGTGTCTGTGGGAGAGCTGGTCGTCCTCGTTTTCGTAGATGCCGGAGCCGTTCCAGGGCTCTACGCAGAGGTATGGGGCCGGTTCCGGGTACAGGGTCCAGAAGGCAACGGTTTCAAAGCCGGGAAATCCCACCTCCACACCCCGGCCCGTGGCCGGATTAAGGATGGATACCATCCGGGAGTTCAGCTTATCAAAAAATACAGCGTCATTCTTAAACATTTCACGGTTCAGGGAAAGGGTACAGCCCTTCAGCCTGATTCCCTGTCTGGAGGGGGAAAAGTGCAGCTGGTCCAAATCATAGGGGATGCTGACAGCGTCTTCCTCCTTTTCAAATACCAGCTGGTAATCCTCAAAGGCAAAGCCATCCTCCATGGGACAGTTAAATCCCGGATGGGCGCCGATGGCATACCACATGGCCCGCTGGTCCCTGTTTTCCACCTGATATTCCATGGACAGCATGCCGTCCTTAAGCTCATATGTCAGGGTGAGGCAGAAGGTGTATGGGTATGCTCTGCGGGTGTCCGGTGTGTCATCCATTGAGAATACTGCTTTTGACGGGGATTTTTGTGACACATCAAAGTCCCTTTCGCGGCAGAATCCGTGTTTTTCAATGGCATATATGCGGTCCTCCAGTATGGTCCTGTCGTTTCGGCAGTTGCCAACTACGGGAAACAGGAGCGGGGAGCATTTTTTCCAGAATTTTGGGTCCCGCTGCCAGATGTATTCACGGCCGGAAGGGTCTTTCAGGGAAATGAGCTGGGCGCCCGTGGAATCAATGACAGCAGTTGTTTTGGAATCCGTAAGTGTAATCAGCATGATTTATTCCTCTTTTCTTGGTATTGTATGTTCGTGTTCCGGCCCCTGCGCCTTTTCGGCATAGGGGGCACAGCTTTCCCTGTTTGCCAGATAGAAGGGAAGGTTCATCTTGATAGGAAGCTTATGGCCTTCCTCAATCCGGTCAATGAGGATTTTTGCTGTCATCTGTCCCATCTCTTCCACGGGTATGTGGATCGTGGTGAGCATGGGGGATAGATACTGGGCCGTGTCTATGTCGTCGATGCTGATGACGGAGAGGTCGTCAGGAATCACCAGCCCGGCTTCCTTGATGGCTCTCATGGCGCCTATGGCTGTGTTGTCATTGCAGCAGAATACGGCGGACACGTCGGTTTTGCGGGACAGAAGCTCCTTGGCCCCCTTGTATCCTCCCTCGGAGGACAGGGGAACGTTGACGATGTAGGACTTGGCCGGCCGCAGATTATGGGCGCTAAGGGCAGCGCAGTAGCCTGTGTACCTATCCTCAAACTGTGTTTCCCCTATGAAGCCGATTCTTGTATGGCCCAGGCCAAGGAGGGTGTTCATGGCGGCCAGGCTGGCCTGGTACCCGTCGCAGATTACCTGGTCGTACTTGGCTTCCAACAGGTTGAGCCCTGTATAGGCCACGCAGTTAAAATATTTTTTTAAAAAGCTCAGGGTCTGTTTGTCGCACCGTCCAAGAACCACCACGCCGTCCACATGGTTATCCGTTATGAGGCGGAATGTATTGGGGTGATGAATGTCAATGCCGGTAAAGGAGTATTTTAACACGTAGTTGTGTTTGAAGGCTTCCTTTTCGATGCTGCGTGCCAGCGTGGAGAAAAACAGGTCCGAGTTGGAATCTTCAGCCCTGGCGTAAAGGCAGGCAATGGAGCGGGTGGGGGAGTCTGCGGCTTTAGCTGCGCCTGTTTTCAGACTGCGGGCCGTGGCGTTGGGAGTATATCCGGTACGGCGCACAATCTCCCAGATGCGGTCCTGGACTTCCTTGCTGGCAACATTGGTGCTGTTTTTGTTTATGACCCGGGAAACAGTGGAGATGGATACTCCTGCTTCCCGGGCGATTTCTTTTAATGTCATGTCTACCCTCCTCTTATGGGGCATTGAAGGCAAATGTTTCAATCTATTTGCCTTTAGTATACAAAAAATGAGCATGGAATACTATAAAATAATACACAAACGTTTGCGTAAAAAAATGCCTGGGAAAAACCAAGAGAGGAAGGGAAGAATCATGGAATATCAATGTTTTTTCAAGGGGTTTTGGTACGCAAACGTTTGGTTTGAATTGCCTTGCCTTGAAATGGTCATATTGCTATAATGACTTTGCAAGTTGGGTAATAAATAGTCAAAAATAAATAGTATACCGCAAATACATGCTGTCTGAATGATGTAAATGTTAACTATTTAACGAAAATAATGAAAAAAATATGCAACTTTTATAAAGGATAAAGGCGGCTGTTTATTACGCAAAAACATGTAGCAAAAATAAGAGAACCATTTGGGGACAGGAGGTCAAACGTTATGAGAAAATCATTAGTAAAGACATTGGCAGTCACAATGGCAGCAGTCATGTGTGCCGGGATGGTATCAGGCTGCGGATCTGGTTCAGAATCCAAGAAAGCGGATACACAGGCTGAGGCACCGGGAACAGGTGACAGCAAAACAGCGGACAAGAGTTACGAGCTTACGGTTTCGGGCATTGGGGGCAGCCTTAATTACCTTCCTATCTATATTGCGGAGCAGGAAGGCTGGTTTAAGGAAAAAGGACTGGATATTGAGGAGGTGCTGTTTACCAACGGCCCGGTACAGATGGAATCTCTTTCATCTGACGGCTGGGATATCGGCTGCACCGGCGTGGGCGGCGTGTTTGCCGGCGTTCTGGGATACGATGCGCTGGTCCTTGGATCCAGTAATACGGACGACGGAACACAGTATGTATTTGCCAGAAATGATTCAGATATCGTGAAGGCCGGCAATGGACATAACAGTCTGAGCGATGAGATCTACGGGGACGCGGACAGCTGGAAAGGAAAATCCATCCTGTGCAACACGGGCAGCGTTACCCAGTATGTGCTGATTAAGGTACTGGAAGGCTTTGGACTTACGGTTGACGATGTGAACTTTATCGCCATGGACCCGGCTACGGCTTACAGTGCATTCCTGGCAGGCGAAGGCGATGTATGCGTGCTGACAGGAGCAGGGGGAACCTTCAAGATGCTGGCTGAATCCGATAAGTATATACCTGTGGCCAGCGGTCCCATGGCGGATTCCGGTCTGATGTGCAGCTTTGTGGCGAATAAGAACAGCTATGCTGACCCGGATAAGTATGAGGCCATGAAGGTGTTTATGGAAGTGTACTTTAAGACCATGGACTGGATGAAGGAGAACAAGGAAAAGGCCATTGACTACTGCGTGGACATGAACGATGAGAACGGAAGCTCCATGGACAGGGAGACAACCGCAAAATATCTGGAGGCCGATACATATTACACACTTCAGGAGGCATGCGGCATGTTAAATGACAAGGCAGAGGGTTCCGACCATTCAGTTATGGACCAGAGGCTTTTAGACGTACTTGATTTCTTCATCAGCGTGGGCAACTATAAGGAAGGCGACCAGGAGAGATTCGTGGGACATACGGATGGAAAGCTGTTAAATGAGGTTCTGACCGAAACCGCAAATTAAAAAGGAGTTGAGATACCGATATGGCAACTGGAAATGAGAAATTAGAGGCTGGCCTTTTGGAGTGGAAAAAGCAGAAATCAAAGGAAGGCCTGAATTACGCCCTGTTAAGCGCGGCAGGCATCATCACGCTTCTGGCCGTGTGGCAGCTGGTAGTAAGCCTGGGTCTTGTCAATGAAAGGATGCTTCCCGCACCCACTCAGATTTTTGAGACCCTGATGTATAAGTTTGCGAATAAGGCCCCGGACGGCAACGTCCTTTGGGTGAATATACTGGCCAGCCTCCAGGTTGCCTTATCCGGTTTCCTGGCAGCCATCATCATCGGCGTTCCCCTGGGGCTGGTCATGGGCTGGTGGACCTATGCGGACCGTTTCATCCGTCCCATCTTTGAGCTGGTGAGGCCGGTTCCCCCCATTGCCTGGATACCCCTGGTAGTGGTGTGGATGGGAATTGGGCTGAAGGCAAAGGCTCTCATTATCTTTTTTACCGCCTTTGTGCCGTGCGTCATCAATTCCTATACAGGCATAAAGCTGACCAACAAGACGTTAATCAATGTATCCAGGACCTTCGGGGCCTCCAATGCGGAGATATTCTGGAAAGTGGGGGTGCCTTCCTCCCTTCCCATGGTATTTGCCGGAATCCGTGTGGCTTTGGGAAATTCCTGGTCCACCCTGGTGGCGGCAGAGATGCTGGCAGCCAGCGCGGGACTGGGATATATGATTCAGATTGGCCGTACAGTGGCCCGCCCGGATATCGTAATCGTGGGTATGGTGGTGATTGGCGCCATCGGAGCCATTCTTTCAGGATTTTTGTCCAGGGCGGAAAAATATTTCCTGCGCTGGAAGGTAAACAGGTAGGAGGGAGTAAGGAATATGGATGTAGCAAGCAAACAGCAGAAAACACTGAAAAACGTCCTGTACTACGGCCTGCCTGTACTGGCAATCCTGATGATTGCAGTGGGCTGGGTTCTGTTCTCGGGCAGTCACCCGGAGCTGATGCCTGCCCCGGCTGACGTATGGGCACGTTTTGTGAAAACATTTACCAAACCCATTGCAAAGACCTCCCTGGCAGGACATGCATGGGCCAGCTTAAGGCGTGTACTCATGGCACTGCTTATCGCATGGGCCTTTGGTATTTCCTTCGGCATTCTCATCGGATGGAATAAAAAATGCAAGGCATTCTTCGGCAGTATATTTGAGGTCATCCGCCCCATTCCGCCCATTGCCTGGATTCCCATTGTAATCATGTGGTTCGGCATCGGAGAATTTCCAAAGGTGCTGCTGGTGTTCATCGGAACCTTTGTGCCGTTAGTCATCAACACCTCCACGGGAATTGAGATGGTGGATAAAATCAATCTGGATGTAGGCCATGTATTTGGCGGAAATAACAGGCAGATACTGACGGATATCGTTATCCCCACGGCCCTGCCCTCCATCTTTGCCGGAATACGGACCTCGGTCAGCTCAGGCTGGACAACGGTGCTGGCGGCTGAGATGTTAGGCGCCCAGAAAGGACTGGGAGCACTGGTGACCAGAGGCTGGCAGGGAAGCGATATGGCCCTGGTACTTGTCTCTGTCATAACCATTGCAATTATTGGCGCCCTTTTGTCATTGGGACTTCAAAAACTTGAGAAGGTGGTGTGCCCGTGGAACAACTAAATAAACGAATGGAAATAAATGGGATATCCAAGACGTTTTTCAGCGATAAGGGATATTTTACAGCCATAAAGGATGTGAGCTTTGATGTAAACGACGGCGAATTCCTGGTAATCCTGGGACCGGGGCGCTGCGGCAAGACCGTGCTGCTCAACATCATTGCAGGACTGGAGCAGCAGACCGAAGGAAAGGTTGTGTACAACGGCAGGGAGTGGAAGGGCGTAAACCCGGAAATCAGCATGGTATTCCAGAAGCTGGCCCTGATGCCCTTTAAGACGGTTATGGAAAATGTGGAGCTGGGCCTTAAATTCCGCGGCATGTCCAAGGTACAGCGCAGGGAGATTGCACAGCATTACATAGAGCTGGTGGGCCTTAAGGGATTTGAGAAATCCTATCCCACCCAGCTGTCGGGCGGCATGAAGCAGAGGGTGGGAATCGCCAGGGCGTATGCGGCGGATCCCAAGCTGTTAATCATGGACGAGCCCTTTGGACAGCTGGACGCCCAGACCCGCTATCAGATGCAGGAGGAAATCTTAAGAATCTGGGAAAAGGAAAAGCGTACCGTCATATTTGTCACCAACAACATAGAGGAAGCCTGCTATCTGGGAGACAGAATCATCCTACTCAGCGACTGTCCGGCCACGGTAAAGGAAGTATATCCCATCAGCATACCCAGGCCAAGGGATATGGTGAGCGGGGAATTCCTGAAGCTGCGTACGGTTATTTCCGACAACACTGATTTAGCAATTTAATAGGAGGACAAAAATGCCTGAAAGAGAGGATACCCGGCCCATAAAAGTCGAGGTCAGGAATCTTACAAAGCGATTCGGCGACCTGCTGGTGCTGGACGATATGTCATTTAATATCCGTAAAGGCGAGTTCGTGTGTGTAGTAGGGCCTACAGGCTGCGGAAAGACCACATTTTTAAACTGCCTTACCAGGATTCATATGCCCAGCGAGGGCGATCTGTATATAGACGGAGTCCCTGCGGACCCGCGCAAACATAACATTTCTTTTGTATTCCAGGAGCCAAGCGCCCTTCCGTGGCTGACCGTGGAGGATAACCTGGCCTATGGACTTAAGATTAAGAGAATTCCCAAGGCTGAAATCGACCGCAGGGTGAACCAGATACTGGATCTGATGGGACTTCAGGAGTTCAGGAAGGCTTATCCGGGAGAGCTGTCCGTATCGGCGGAGCAGAGAATCATCATCGGACGTTCCTTTGCCATGCAGCCCGACCTGCTGCTGATGGATGAGCCATATGGACAGATGGATGTGAAGATGCGCTTTTATCTGGAGGATGAGGTTATACGTCTGTGGAAGGAACTGGGGAGCACAGTGGTATTCATCACCCACAACATAGAGGAAGCCGTATATCTGGCGGAGCGCGTGCTGATTCTCAGCAACAAACCGGCGAAGATAAAGGAGGAGGTACGGATTGACCTGCCAAGACCCAGGGATATCACATCCTCCCAATTTATTGAATACCGCAACTATATAACTGACAAGATTAAATGGTGGTAGAAATAAAGAATCAGGAGGATTGAAAACATGAAGGTATTATGTCTGCCGGAGCCAGGAAACCTGGTGATAAAAGATTTGCCTATGCCGGAGCTGAAAGAAGGACAGGCAATCGTAAAGATGGAAATGTGCGGTATCTGCGGTTCGGATGTGACTGCTTACAGGGGAGTGAACCCCACCATGCGCTATCCCATTAACGGGCTGGGCCATGAGGGCGTGGGCATCATCCGGGAAATCGGGGAGAATGACAAGGGGTTAAAGCCGGGAGACCGTGTGGCCCTGGAACCCTATGTACCCTGCAACAAGTGCCATATGTGCGCGGCAGGGCGTTTCAATAACTGCGCGGATCTCCATGTGTGCGGCGTACATAAGGACGGCATGATGTCCGAATATTTCCTTCATCCGGTGCAGCTTTTATATAAGCTTCCCGATGAACTGACCTTTACCCATGCAGCCCTGGTGGAACCCTTAACCATCGGCCTTCACGGGGCGACCAGGGCCAGGGTATCAAGGGGAGAACATTGTGTTGTGTTCGGCGCCGGTATTATCGGCCTTATGGCTGCATTTGCCTGTATTAATTACGGCGCAACCCCCATACTGGTGGATGTGCTGCAAAAGCGCCTGGATTACGCAAAGGAGCTGGGAGTACCATGCACCTTTAACTCCAAAGACGGAAATGTGGAGGAATATCTGCGGGAGGTGACAGGCGGTAAGCTGCCTGAGGCCATGATTGATTGTACGGGAGCGCCGGTCATCCTGGAGAACATGCACAATTATGTGTGCCATGGAGGACGGATTGCCCTGGTGGGATGGCCCCATGACCCGGTATTGATTAACACGGTGCGCCTGATGCAGAAGGAAATCGACGTGTGCCCGTCCAGAAACTCCAACGGGAAATTCCCGGAGGCCATCGGTCTGGTAAACGAGGGCAAGGTACCCACAGACGCCATCATAACAAAAATGATTGAACTGGACCAGGTGGAGGATACCATAAAGGATATGATTCAGTCCCCGTCCGATTATCTGAAAGTCATCGTGAACATCTGAGAAGGAGAAAAGCATGCTGACAACCACTTATGAAATGCTTCAGAAGGCTTATGAAGGACATTATGCGGTTCCCGCCATCAATACCCAGGGGGGAACCTATGACATCATACGGGCCGTATGTATGGCTGCGGAGGAGCTTCGTTCCCCTGTTATATTGGCCCACTATGTGAATACCGGGGCCTATTCAGGCCATGACTGGTTTTATGAGACGGCAAAATGGATGGCCGGCAAGGTATCTGTGCCGGTTGCAATCCATCTGGACCACGGGGACAGCTTTGAGCGCTGTATGGAGATGCTGAAGCTGGGATTCACCTCTATTATGTTTGATGGTTCCGCCCTGCCTGTGGAGGAAAATGCGGCTGCCACAGAGGCAGTGGCCAGGGTGTGCAGGTCCTTTGGCGTGCCGCTGGAAGCGGAAATCGGCGAGCTGTGCCGCCTGGATGACAGGGGAAACAAGATAGGCGCATCCAACATCGCGGATCCGGATGTGGTGAGGCAGTATCTTAAGCTCTGCCATCCCGATTCACTGGCCATCGGCATCGGCAATGCCCACGGATTTTACAACGGGCCTGTGGATATCCGGGTGGAGGTGCTGGAGGAGTGCAGGAAGTTTACAGATATACCCTTTGTTCTTCACGGCTGTACGGGTATGGATGAGGAGCTGGTGAAGCGCTCCATTGACAGCGGAGTGGCCAAAATCAATTTCGGCACCCAGGTGCGCTGCCAGTATGTGAACTATCTGAAAGAGGGGCTGGCTGAGGGGAAGGACCAGGGCCATGCCTGGAAATTATCACAGTACGCGGAACTGCGGCTGCGCGAAGATATAAAAGACATTATCCGGCTGGCAGGTTCTAAGGAAAAGGCGTGACGCTGCCGGGGATGAAACGTCGGAAAAGGAAGGAATAATATGACATTGATTCCATTGAGGCCTCTCATGGAGGCTTCTGTTAAATATGGATTTGCCCAGGGCGCTTTCAACGTCAACGCGGTGGCCCAGGCAAAGGCTGCCATCCAGGTCCATGAGATGTTCCGCTCCGCTGCCATACTGCAGGGGGCCGACCTGGCAAATGGTTTTATGGGGGGAAGATGCGACTTTATGAACGCGACCCTGGAGGATAAGAAAAAGGGCGCTGAAAATATTGCCGGGGCCGTGAAAAAATATGGGGAGGACAGCCCCATACCCATTGTCCTTCATCTGGACCATGGACGGGATTTTGACTCCTGTGTGGCCGCCATAGCAGGGGGATATACCTCTGTGATGATAGACGGGTCGTCCCTTGCCTTTGATGAAAATGTGGAGCTGACCCGGGAGGTGGTGAAATACGCGCATGCAAGAGGCGTCAGCGTGGAAGGGGAGCTGGGAGTGCTGGCCGGGGTGGAGGACCATGTGTTTTCAGAGGGATCCACTTATACCAATCCCTTAAAGGCAGTTGAATTTTTCAGGAAGACAGGTGTGGATGCCCTGGCTATATCCTACGGAACCATGCACGGGGCTTCCAAGGGAAAGAATGTAAAGCTGCGCAAGGAGATTGCGGTGGCCATCCGGGAGTGCCTGAATCATGAGGGTATTTTCGGGGCACTGGTATCCCATGGCTCGTCCACGGTTCCGGCCTATATTGTGGATGAAATCAACGGGCTGGGAGGCACGCTGACCGGCACCTATGGAATTGCCGTCAGTGAACTGCAGGAAGCGGCCAGATGCGGTATCAACAAGATTAATGTGGATACGGACATCAGGCTGGCTGTTACCCGCAATATGAAGGAGTTTTTCGCCGGGAACCCGGAGAAGAGAAACAGCAGCTCCATCGGGGCCATCTATGAGCTTTTAGAGTCTAAAAGAGAGCAGTTTGACCCAAGGGTATTCCTGACTCCAATCATGGATACGGTGATGACCGGAGTCATACCGGATGAGGACACGGCAGCTATAACGGACTGTATTGAACGGGGCGTGAAGGAAGTGGTGGGAACCCTCATCGTACAGTTTGGCTCTTACGGCAAAGCTCCCCTGGTGGAACAGGTTTCCCTGGAGGAGATGGCTGAGCGCTATAAGAAAATGCAGATTTAATAAAATCCAGATTGAATCAACAAGAAAGGTGGTAGAGGCAATGTCGGCAAATGTTCTGGTGGTCCATGGCGGCGGCCCCACGGCTGTTATCAATGCTTCCCTGTATGGCGTAGTGGAGGAAGCCAAAAGCTCCGGCAGCATAGGCAGGGTGTACGGGGCAATTGGCGGAAGTGAAGGAATCCTGAAGGAGAATTTTCTGGATTTGATGCAGTATCCGGAGGAAAAGCTGAGTCTTCTGCTTCAGACGCCGGCCACTGCAATCGGCTCCTCACGGTATGCCCTTAAACAGGAGGACTACAATGCCATGGCGGGAATCTTCCGGAAGTATGGAATACGGTATGTACTCCTCAACGGGGGAAACGGAACCATGGATACCTGCGGCCGTATCTTTGAGGCGTGCAGGGGAGAGGACATCTATGTGGTGGGAATTCCCAAGACCATTGACAATGACATTGCCATAACAGACCATACTCCGGGATATGGAAGCGCGGCCAGGTTCATTGCCGCATCCGCCGCAGAGGTGGGAGCGGATGTCAAAGCCCTGCCCATCCATGTGTGCGTCATGGAGGCCATGGGACGCAACGCAGGATGGATTACAGCTGCGTCTGCCCTGGCCAGGAAGAAGCCGGGGGATGCGCCCCATCTGATTTATCTGCCGGAGCGTCCCTTTCATGAGGAGGAATTCCTGGAGGATGTAAAACGCCTTTACGATGAAAAGGGAGGCGTGGTGGTGGTTGCCAGCGAGGGGCTTAAAAATGAAAAAGGAGAGCCCATTGTGCCTCCTATTTTTAAGGTTGGGAGAGCCACTTACTATGGGGATGTCAGCGCTTACCTGGCGAATCTGGTCATTCAGAAGCTGGGAATCAAGGCCAGAAGCGAAAAGCCCGGTCTTTGCGGAAGGGCGTCCATTGCCTGGCAGTCTCCTGTGGACCGGGACGAGGCAGTTTTGGCCGGCCGGCAGGCGTTGCGCACAGCCATGGCAGGCCGCAGCGGCGTCATGATTGGCCTTATACGGGATGAGAGAGAGGACGGCGGGTATCATGTCCATACCTCGGCCATACCCATCAAAGAGGTGATGCTTCATGAGCGGGTTCTGCCGGATGAGTACATAAATGACAGGGGCAATGATGTGACGGACGCGTTTCTGAAATGGTGCAGGCCCCTTATCGGACCAGAACTGAGGGATTTTGTGGATTTTAAAGAAGAGTATGAAAAGATGGGAGTGGGAAAATGAAACACATATTTCTGAACCTGAAACGGTTCGATATACCCAGGGAGTACGGAGGGGTCAACGGTGTGGCGCCCATGGAGGAATGGGGGAGCTATATTGTTCAGAACACCCAGGAAAAGCTGAAGGCGTACAGCGCAGAGGATGTGGAGTTCGTCATGTATTTCCCGGAAGCCCATCTTATTCCGGCAGTAAAAGCCCTGTGTGAGCACAGTCCGGTTAAGATTGGCTGTCAGGGAGTGTACAGGGATGATACGGCTGAGAACGGCAATTTCGGCGCATTTACCACCAACCGCACGGCCAATGCAGCTAAGGCAATGGGATGCAGTTCTGTCATTATCGGACACTGCGAGGAGCGCAGGGATAAGGCCGGAATCCTGGAAGAGGCCGGGGTCACAGATGAAGACGCAATAGGAAGGCTGCTGAATCAGGAAATCAAGGCAGCCATCCAGGCCGGTCTTACCGTTCTTTACTGTATCGGAGAAACAGCCGGTGAACAGGAACACTGGCAGGAAGTACTGAAATCGCAGCTGGAAACAGGGCTTAAGGATGTGGACAAGGAGAAGGTGGTCATTGCTTATGAACCCATATGGGCCATCGGACCAGGCAAGACGCCGCCGGATGAAGCATATATCACGAAGATTGGTACCTATATTAAGGAGATGACCGGAGGGATGGATGTGGTCTATGGAGGCGGCCTTAAGACGGACAATGCCAGGATGCTGGCTTCGGTTCCTGTCATGGACGGCGGCCTGATTGCCCTCACCAGGTTCCAGGGACAGATTGGATTCTATCCTGAGGAGTATCTGGAGATCGTGCGCACCTATCTGGAGCGAGACTGAATATTACGGAACCCAATTGAAAATCACAGGAGGATTATCATATGAAGTTATCATTTGAATATGGTGCGGGGCTTATGGCGGCAGAGCTTCCTGACAACACCGATGTGTTCATACCCGGCGAGACTGTGGCAGACCCGCCCTGTATTCCGGAGGACCAGCTGGTGGAAAAAACCCTGGAATCCATACGAAACCCCATGGGAATGGAGCCTCTGTCCAAACTGGCCCATAAGGGCTCCAAAGTGACCATTATTTTCCCGGACAGGGTAAAGGGAGGGGAACAGCCCACTTCCCACAGAAAAATATCCATTAAATTGATACTTAAGGAGCTGTACGGCGCGGGAGTGGAGAAGAAGGACATCCTTTTAATCTGTTCCAACGGACTTCACAGGAAGAACACGGAGACGGAAATCCACAACATCCTTGGGGATGAGCTGTTTCATGAGTTCTGGCACACGCATCAGATTATCAACCATGACAGCGAGGATTACGAGCATCTGGTGGACCTGGGCACCACGGACCGCGGCGATCCGGTGCTCATGAATAAATATGTGTATGACAGCGATGTGGCAATCCTGATCGGACACACCCAGGGCAACCCCTACGGCGGCTACTCCGGAGGGTATAAGCACTGCGCCACGGGCATCACCCATTGGCGATCCATAGCCTCCCACCATGTACCTGAGGTCATGCACCGGAAGGATTTTACTCCGGTCAGCGGAACGTCGCTTATGAGGACAAAATTTGATGAGATTGGCCAGTACATGGAAAAATGCATGGGAAAGAAGTTTTTCTGCTGTGACGCAGTGCTGGACACCAGGTCCCGTCAGATAGAGATTAACAGCGGATATGCAAAAGTCATGCAGCCCCACTCCTGGATTACGGCGGATAAGAGGACCTATGTGCCGTGGGCTGAAAAGAAGTATGATGTAATGATATTCGGCATGCCCCAGTTTTTCCATTACGGCGAGGGCATGGGCACCAATCCCATTATGCTGATGCAGGCCATCTCGGCCCAGGTCATCCGGCATAAGCGTATCATGAGCGATAACTGCGTGATTATCTGTTCTTCCCTGTGCAACGGCTATTTCCACGATGAGCTGTGGCCCTACACCAGGGAAATGTATGAGATGTTCCAGCACGATTTTATGAACACCCTGCCGGACATGAACCGGTACGGCGAATACTTCGCCACCAATGAGGAATACATCAGAAAATACCGTTACTGCAATGCGTTCCATCCATTCCACGGCTTTTCCATGATTAGCTGCGGCCATATAGCGGAAATGAATACCTCCGCCATCTATCTGTGCGGCGCCCAGGAACCGGGCTATGCCAGGGGGATGGGCCTTAAGACCAGGGCCACCATCGAGGAAGCGCTGGCTGACGCCAGGAAAAAGTTCGTGGGACAAAATCCCAATATCCTGGCCCTTCCCCAGACCTTTAAGCTGGGCGCTGTCCATCTGATGATGAAGGATGAGGCGTATGAAGGTAAGGGACAGGAGGACTGCGGGTGCGCGTGCCATATGCATGGTAAGCTGATGTAAACCTTAGGAAAACAGAATAAAGAGGCAATGTACACTGCCGTATCAATACCCTCCCTTTTATGGTATTGCGTTTATTTTGCGCAAACATCCATAAAACGGGAGGTTTTTTGCTGGTTTCTGCTGACTCATAAAAACTGGTATAGAATTAAGCTATAAACCCGGCTTCCATCTTAGTTATTTTAAATTGTACAGTCCGTTGAATTTGGATTAAAATAGAAACGCGATATTTTAATGCTTTAATATCCATCACATGCAGAGGAGAAGGACTATGTCAACTACTATGGAGGAAAAGCCTGTCTCTGGCAGCAGCCAGATAAATCCGCTGGGACATCTGACGAGACAGCAGCTAAAGGAACTGGAGCAAAAGGAAAAAACACGCGGTCAGAAAATCCTGGACCTCGTTATTATGCTGCTTCCGGTTATCTGCGGTTTCATCGCTGTTATCGAGTACTGGGAGGTCCCAAACGGAAGTCCCAACAGCCATCCCTACACCTATGTGTGGGCAGTGGCAGCCTTTATGACTGCATACGCGCTCTATGCCCTTGCAGCCGGGATGAAATACAGGAAGGGGGATAAGCGGACTGCGGAGGACCTGCGCTACCGAGCGCCTCTGTTTTCTGCTTTTTTTCTCCTGCTTACCTTTTATGATTATCTGACTCTGAAAACAGGCATCCTGTCCCAGCCCTTTGTTCCGTGTATGAACAGCATATTGAACATTGCATGGGAGGACCGGGCTTATCTGCTTGAATGTACGCTTCACACGCTGCGGTTGTTGTTTTTAGGCTATTTTATCGGAATTGCCCTGGGACTGGTTACGGGAATTACCTGCGGTTATTCCGGGAAAGCGCGGTACTGGATTAATCCGATAATCAAATTTCTGGGACCCATTCCCACCGCAACCTGGATTCCCATTATCATGGTTGTGGCAGCCTCCCTGTTCAGGGGAGCCGTGTTTATCATTGCCCTTGGCTCCTGGTTTGCAGTTACCGTGGCATCCATGTCCGGCATCCAGAATGTGGACAAGGATTTCTTCGAGGCCGCAAGGACCCTGGGGGCAAGTGAGGGGCAGCTTGTCTTCCGGGTGGCGATTCCTCATGCAATGCCCTCTATTTTACAGGGCTGCACCCAGGCCATGAGCTCCTCCTGTGTTGCAATCATGATTGCGGAGATGATGGGGGTAAAGGCAGGGCTTGGATGGTATATGAACTGGGCTAAATCCTGGGCGGCCTACGACAAAATGTTTGCAGCGCTGTTTGTCATCTGTTTTATTTTTACTATTGTGACAAAGGTGCTGGATTTGATTAAACGCCGGGTTCTCAGGTGGCAGAACGGAGTAGTGAAATAATGGCAGAAAATACGGTTATCCTTCGTTTGGACAATGTATCAAAAAGTTTTGCAAAGGTGGAGCACGACGAGGTTACCCACGCGTTAAACGAGGTGAATCTTTCCATGAAGAGCGGTGAATTTATCAGTCTTGTGGGGCCGTCGGGATGCGGAAAATCCACCATACTCCGCCTTGTGGCCGGGCTGATTCCGCCTACCACCGGCCATCTGACCGTTAATGGGGCGCAGATTACAGGGCCGTCGCCGGAGCGGGGAATGATGTTTCAGAAACCCACCCTTTTTCCATGGCTGACAGTGGAAAAAAATATTTCCTTCAGCTTAAAGCTGCAGGGAAAGCTGAAGGGGAATGAGGAGAAGGTAGAGAGGATGCTTAAAATTATCGGTCTTGAATCCTTCAGAAACGACTATCCGGGACAGCTTTCCGGCGGTATGGCACAGCGGGTTTCACTGGTGCGGTCTCTGATTAACGAGCCGGATATACTGCTGTTAGACGAGCCCCTGGGAGCGCTGGACGCATTTACACGCATGAATATGCAGGATGAAATCTTAAAGGTGTGGCAGGAGAAAAAGCAGCTTGCGATTATGGTTACCCATGATGTGGATGAAGCTATTTATATGGGAACACGGGTCATTGTCATGGACGCGCATCCGGGGCGGGTGGTTTCTGATATTAAAATAGACCAGGCCTACCCCAGGGAGCGCTCATCGCAGACCTTTGTGGCCTGCCGGAATGAAATCCTCAACCGCCTGCACTTCGGCGGAAAAAACAGAGGTCAGCAGTAAAGCGGACAGGACCCTGTAAAGAAAAAACGCAGACCCCATGGTTTGTGTACATAAATAACTATTAAAAGCAAAAAGGAGAACAGTATGATGAAAAAGACAAATGCGAAACGCATTCTGGCGGCAGCGCTTGCGGGAATGATGGCCTTATCCCTGAGCGCCTGCGGGGAACAGGGGGGAGGCTCTCCCACAGAAGGCGCAACCACAGAAAGCGCATCCACAGCAGCTGTGGCGGCAGCGGAGACAAAAGCGGAAGCAGGGGCAGCGCCAGAGTCACAGGATTCCGGGAAAACCGGTGAGGAGGCAACCGGAGGCCCAGGCCGTCCGGAGGCTGTGTCCCAGGAGGATTGGGAGGCCATGCAGAAGGAGCCTGCCTTCGGAACAACATTAAATTATCTGTTTAACGGAGGGGCCTGCGTGTCTGCGGTATACCTTGCCGAGGCACTGGGCTATTATGAGGATTACGGTATTAACGCGGAATACATTGAAGGCGAGTCTGTCGTGATCACGGTTGGCACAGGGAAGTGCCTGTGGGGAACAGACCATATCGCAACCATGCTTGTGCCGGTGACAAACGGTGTGGATATGACATTCGTAGCAGGAGCCCACATGGGCTGCAAATCCATCTACGTATTCAATGACAGCGAGATTAAGACGGCTGAGGATTTAAAGGGAAAGACCATTGCCATCCATGACGGCATCGGAAACTCCGACCAGAATATTATCTACCGAATGCTGGACGGGGAGGGGATAGACCCTACCTCTGAGGTGGAATATCTTGATATCGCAGACAGCGCGGCCAGCGTTGCGGCCATGGAGAGCGGCGAGATAGACGCTTCCATTTTCTCGGATTATTTTGTAATCGCCAACTACAGAGATAAGATGCGCAAGGTATGCTCCATTACCCCCGGCGATGGGTTCGAGGGAGAGGTGTGCTGTGCAACCGCCATGAACAATGATTTTCTTGTGAAGAACCCGGTTCACGCAAAATACATTGTTATGGCGATTAAACGTGCAGGGCAGTATGCCCGTCTCCACTCTGAGGATGCCGTGCAGTTAATGTTTGACACCAATAAGATGACAGGTGAGTTTGAAAATCAGCTGGAGTTCTGGGATTCCCTGGATTTCGGCCTGTCTGACGCAATCACAGAGGAGGCCCTTGGCAATATTGCAGCCGACTACATCCGCCTGGGAGTGATCCAGAAGAAGGAGCTGACAGCAGACGATGTCATGAAGCTTGCATGGACAAACGCGTGCCCGGATGAGGCGGTCCGGGGCCTGACCGTGGGAGACCCGAAAGACGTGGAGGGACGTACCGTAGAGGTTCAGCAGAAGGGGGAATAAATTAAGAGACTGGTAAGAAAGGCGCATAGATACGTTTAAAAGTTCCCGGGGAGGTGTTGGCTTCCCGGGGATTTTTCCTCCTCATGGGGATGGTTCGGGCTGACTGTTTAATATATGGGCAAACGTTTGGCAAGAAAAGCGTTGATTTTTTGCGGACTTTTGCGTATAATTTTCCTAACGGTTGACAGAAGTCAACATCCAGAATGAACCAGACAAGCGCATTTTAGTGAGATTGAATAAGTTTTAAGAAGTAAGGGATACCAGGAAGGTAGGATGTATTCTCAAGGAATACACTTATTCTGGTATTTTTTTATGCTTTTTCGCCGGGGTCCGGATTGCGTTTATGGCATCTGCGCTTACAGGAATAGGATGTGAGCGTATGGAATGTAAGTTTATGGAATCCAGGCATACGGACAGGGCATGAAAAAAAGAAATGGAGAGGGAAATGAGACGAGAAATGAGAACGGGATTGAAATATGCCGTGGCAGCCATGGCGGCCGTGTCCATGGCTGTGACGGGCTGCGCAGGCAGCGGAACAGGAAACAGCGCTAAGGACAGCGGGATATCTGCGGCTGCAGACAGTGCAGGGAGCAGTGCGGGAAAACGTGCAGGAGATATAGCGGGAAACAGCGCGGAAAACAGTGCGGGAAATGGCGCCCGGGAGACGGGGAATAATGGAACAAGGGACGACGTGGTGGTTGTCATGGGGCCAACCTCAGAGCCGGAGGCTGGATTCGATCCTGCCTACGGATGGGGGGCGGGCGAACATGTCCATGAGCCGCTGATTCAGAGTACGCTGACCGTGACGACTGCTGACCTGAAAATAGGATATGACCTGGCAACCAGTATGGAGGTGAGCCAGGACGGGCTTACCTGGACCGTGAATATACGGGATGATGTTAATTTTACAGACGGAGAGAAGCTGACTGCCCGGGATGTGGCATTTACATACAATACCCTGCGGGATACCAGCTCTGTCAACGACTTTACCATGTTAGAGAGTGCTGAGGCGCTGGATGATACCACGGTGGTATTTCATATGAAACGGCCCTACTCCATCTGGCCCTACACCATGGCAATTGTCGGTATCGTACCGGAACATGCCTATGGGGCGGATTACGGTTCACATCCCATTGGATCCGGCAGATATATCATGAAACAGTGGGATAAGGGACAGCAGGTCATATTTGAGGCGAACCCGGATTATTACGGGACAGAGCCGAAAATGAAGAAAGTGACCATACTTTTCATGGAGGAGGACGCGGCTTATGCAGCTGTCATGTCCGGGCAGGCGGACCTGGCCTATACGGCTGCGTCCTATTCAGACCAGACTCTCCCAGGATATGAGCTGCTTTCCTTCGAGACAGTGGATAACCGGGGCTTTAACCTTCCGGCTGTAAAGTCAGGCACTGTAACTGACGGCAAAACCGTTGTGGGAAATGATTTTACATCGGATATACAGGTGAGAAGGGCTGTGAACATTGGGATTGACAGGGATGAAATGATTGACCATGTGCTGAACGGCTACGGAAGCCCGGCATACAGCGTGTGTGACAAGATGCCCTGGTACAATGAGTCTGCGAAAACAGAGTATGACCCGGAAAAGGCAGCAGAGCTTTTGGAGGAAGCCGGATGGAAGGCTGGAGCGGATGGAATCAGGGAAAAGGATGGCGTCAGGGCCGGATTTACACTGATGTACCCGGCCAGCGATTCCGTACGCCAGGCTCTGGCAGCGGACACGGCCAACCAGCTTAAGGAAGTGGGAATTGAAGTGAAGATAGAGGGTGTTGGCTGGGATGACGCCTATGACCGCGCCCAGACAGAGCCGCTTATGTGGGGCTGGGGTGCCCATACGCCTATGGAGCTTTACAATATTTATCATACCATGAAGGATACCGGCCTGGCGGAGTATTCACCCTATGCCAATGACAGTGTGGACCGGTACATGGACGAAGCCCTGGCCAGCGGGAATCTGGAGGATTCCTACGAGCTGTGGAAGAAGGCCCAGTGGGACGGGACCGCGGGAGTGACCCAGGATGGGGATATTCCCTGGATTTGGCTGGTTAATATAGACCATTTGTACTGGTCCAGGAACGGACTAAAGGTGGCGGAACAGAAAATCCATCCCCATGGACACGGATGGTCCATTGTAAATAATGTGGACCAGTGGAGCTGGGAATAAAATCAGACAGAATTGTATGTGGGCAGGAAGGATAAAATCATGAGTTGGAAACAGGCGGGTGTTAATTTCATACGGATGGCGGTTCTGCTGGTGCTGGTGAGTATGGCGGCGTTTTTCCTGGTGTCGGTTTCTCCCCTGGATCCGCTTACCACCAATGTGGGGCAGGCGGCCCTTGGAAGTATGAGCAGCGAGCAGATTGCCAGACTCCAGGAATATTGGGGCGTCAACACGCCGCCTGTAACCCGTTATCTGGCCTGGGCCGGTGATTTTCTTAAGGGAGATATGGGTATCTCCCTTTTGTACCGCAGGCCTGTTGCCCAGGTAATCGGGGAGAAGCTGGCCAATTCCTTTTGGATTATGGCGGCGGCATGGATTTTGTCGGGATTGATTGGATTTCTCATGGGAATCATTGCCGGGGCAAAGAAGGGAAAGACTGCGGACCGAATTATCTCTTCCTATGCCCTGGTAACTGCCAGTACGCCGGCCTTTTGGGTGGCTCTGGTACTGCTTGTCGTGTTCGCGGTCTGGCTTAAGCTGCTCCCCATAGGACTTTCTGTTCCAATCGGGGTGGAGGCGTCGGCTGTGACCATGAAGGACCGCCTGATTCATGGCATACTGCCTGCGGCGGCATTGTCCATTACAGGCATCTCCAACATTGCCCTTCATACAAGGGAGAAGATGGCGCAGGTCATGGAAAGCGATTATGTGCTGTTTGCCAGGGCCAGGGGAGAGTCAGAATGGTCCATTATCCGCAGGCATGGAATCCGCAACATCCTTCTTCCTGCCATGACGCTCCAGTTTGCCTCAGTCAGCGAGATATTCGGAGGATCTGTGCTGGTGGAGCAGGTATTTTCCTATCCGGGCCTGGGACAGGCGGCTGTGACAGCCGGATTAGGCGGGGATGTGCCGCTGCTTATGGGAATTACAATTATCAGCGCGGCCATTGTATTTTTAGGGAATTTCACCGCCAACCTCCTGTACGGAACGGTGGATCCCAGAATCAGGAGGAGCAGGGGATGAGCGCACAAAGACACAGATGGAACCGCCGCAAGGCCATGGCTGCGCTGCTGGCGGTATCGGTCCTCCTGCTGGCAGCCATTGCCATTGCCGGCCAGGTATTAAGGGAGCAGGCCCTGGCCACGGATTTCACCAGAAAAAATCTGCCGCCCAGCCTGGCCTATCCCTTTGGGACAGACTGGATGGGGCGGGACATGTTTGTCCGCAGCCTTACAGGGCTATCCATCAGCATACGCATCGGGCTTTTGACGGCATGCATCAGCGCGGTGGTGGCTTTCATTCTGGGAACCATGGCAGCCTGTCTGGGCAGGGCCGCGGATGCTGTCATAGGAGGAATCATTGATCTGGTCATGGGAATACCCCATATCCTGCTTCTGATTCTCATTTCCTTTGCAGTGGGAAAGGGATTCTGGGGTGTACTGATTGGGATTTCACTGACTCACTGGACTTCCCTGGCCAGGCTTCTCCGCGGGGAGGTCATACAGCTTCGTGAGAGCCAGTACATACAGATTGCAAAGAAGCTGGGAAAGGGAAGGTTTTATATTGCCTTCAAACATATGACGCCCCATCTGCTGCCCCAGCTTTTTGTGGGCATGGTTCTGCTGTTTCCCCATGCAATTCTTCATGAGGCCAGCATAACCTTTCTGGGCTTCGGGCTGCCGCCGGAGCAGCCTGCAGTGGGCGTTATCCTGTCTGAGAGCATGAAATACCTGGTCATGGGGAAGTGGTGGCTGGCCCTGTTTCCCGGGCTTTTGCTGGTATTTGTGGTGGTCCTGTTCCATTTTATCGGGGATACGCTGAGCCGTCTGCTGGACCCGGCCCAGGCCCATCTGTAGAATCGCCTGTGCCGTTGCAGAGGTTTGTTGTGTAGGAGGTTGTTTTGGAGGAAAAACAAGTCATATTGTCGGTGGAGCATCTGATGATCTCATTTTCCCAGTATGTGGGGGGATGGCGCCAGAGAGAGCTTCCCGTGATTCGGGATCTGAACATAAAGGTACGGGAACATGAGGTGGTGGCCGTAGCCGGATCCAGCGGTTCGGGAAAGAGCCTGCTGGCTCATGCGGTCATGGGGCTTCTGCCGCAGAATGCCGCCTGTCAGGGGACGGTTTCCTTTGAGGGAGAAATCCTGAACCAGAAGAAAAAGGAACAGCTTCGGGGGAGCCGGATGGTATTGGTCCCCCAGAGCGTGTCGTATCTGGATCCGCTTATGAAGGTGGGAGAACAGGTACGAAGGGGACAAAAAGACAGGGAGAGCGTGATGCGCTGCCGCCAATCCATGGGGCGCTACGGGCTGGGAGAGGATACGGAGGAGTTGTATCCTTTTGAACTGTCCGGGGGAATGACCAGAAGGGTACTTATTTCCACAGCCGTGATGGAGCATCCCAGACTGGTTATTGCAGATGAACCCACGCCGGGCCTTCATATCAGCGCGGCCAGGCGTGTGCTGTCCCACTTCCGGGAGATAGCGGACCAGGGAGCAGGGGTCCTTCTTATCACCCATGATTTGGAGCTGGCTTTGGAGGTGGCTGACAGAATCGTGGTATTTTACGCAGGTACCAATGTGGAGGAGGCTCTGGCAGAGGATTTTGAGGATGAGCAAAGGCTTCGCCATCCCTATACCAAAGCTCTTTTCCGGGCCATGCCCCGTCACGGATTTAAGGCAGCATCCGGGACCCAGCCCTATGCGGCGGATATGCCCGCGGGATGTCCCTATGGGCCCCGCTGCCCGGACATGGATGAAGGCTGTCTCCAGGAAATTTCTTATCGCAGTTTTCGCGGCGGCATGGTAAAATGCAGGAAGGCGGGAATATGAAGCTGGAAGCTATGAATATTTCTTTCCAATACGACAATGGGAACAGGAAAATACTGAACAATGTCAGCATAAGCCTGGAGAGCGGGGAACGTGTGGGGCTGACGGCTCCCAGCGGTTTTGGAAAGACGACCTTTTGCAAGATACTGGCTGGTTATGAGAAACCGGACCATGGGACTGTGGTGTTAGACGGAAAAAATATTTCTTCCTGTGCCGGTTACAATCCGGTGCAGATGATATGGCAGCATCCGGAACTGTCGGTAAATCCCCGCCTTAAGATGCGGGAAGTTCTGAGGGAAGGGGATTTTGTGGAGGAACGGGTGGTCCGCGGTCTGGGAATTGAACCGGACTGGCTGAACCGGTATCCGGGTGAGCTGTCCGGAGGAGAGCTGCAGCGGTTCTGTATAGCCAGGGCATTGGGGAAGCGCACCCGGTTTATTCTGGCGGATGAGATAAGCACCATGCTGGACCTTATCACCCAGAGCCAGATCTGGGGATTCCTTTTGGAGGAAGTGAAGACGCGGGACCTGGGCCTGCTGGTGGTCAGCCATTCAGAGGAGCTGCTGGAGCGTGTTTGCGGCAGGGTGGTTGATTTGAGGACGGATTAGGCACGGGGCGGCCGGATGATTTGTATGTGGAAGGATTGAAAATGGGACGGCCAAGCCGTATGGATTTGAGAGAGGAGAACGAAAGATGGATGTCAGGGAATTACTGGAGCAGGTAAAGTCCGGCGGTGTTAACATAGAAGAAGCAGAGAAGCAGCTTAAGAACCTGCCCTATGAGGATTTGGGATATGCCAAGCTGGACCATCACAGGAAGCTGCGATCCGGTTTTGGGGAAACTGTATTCTGCCAGGGAAAGCCGGATGCGTATTTGCTGGAAATATATAAGAAATTTTATGAGAGGGACGGGGAGGTTCTGGGAACCAGGGCTTCTGAGAAGCAGGCTGAGCTGGTGAGAACAGCGGTGCCGGAGGTGGTGTATGATCCCATATCCCGGATACTTAAGGTGGAGAAGCCGGGAAAGGAGCGCAAGGGGTATGTGGCAGTGTGCACAGGAGGCACGGCGGATATACCGGTGGCAGAGGAAGCAGCCCAGACAGCTGAATATTTCGGATGCAGGGTAGACCGTATATTTGATGTGGGAGTTGCCGGAATCCACAGGCTCCTGGCCCAGAGGGAGCGTCTGGACAAGGCCAGCTGCATTGTGGCAGTGGCCGGAATGGAAGGAGCGCTGGGCACTGTGATAGCAGGCCTGGTGGAATGCCCTGTAGTGGCAGTCCCCACCTCCGTGGGATACGGAGCCAGCTTCCACGGGCTGTCGGCCCTTCTTACAATGCTTAATTCCTGTGCCAACGGGATATCGGTGGTTAATATTGACAATGGATACGGCGCCGGCTACCTGGCGACCCAAATAAACAGAATGGCGGTGAGATAAAATGGGGAAGATTTTATATCTGGAATGTAATTCGGGCATCAGCGGGGATATGACGGTAGGAGCCCTGCTTGATCTGGGAGCGGACAGGCAGGTGCTGGAGAATGCGCTGGAGAGCCTGGGAGTGGATGGATACCATCTGCATTTTGGACGGAAGGTTGTGTGCGGTCTGGATGCATTTGATTTTGATGTGCATTTGGAGGAGCATGAGCATGGTCATGAGGAAGGCCACGGTCATGAGGAAGGTCACGGTCATGAGGAAGGTCACGGCCATGAAGATGGTCACGGCCATGAGGAAGGCCACCGGCATGAGGAAGGTCACGGCCATGAGCATGAGCACGGTCATGAGGATGGCACGCATGAGGTGGTCACGTCATCCGCATCCCCACGTTCACAGGAACCTCCACGACATTTATCATATCATAGACCGTCTGGATTCCAATGAGAGGGTGAAGGAAATGGCCCGGACCATGTTCCGCATTGTGGCAGAGGCGGAATCCAAGGCCCATGGGCTTCCTGTTGAACAGGTTCATTTCCACGAAGTGGGAGCCATTGATTCTATAGTGGACATTATCAGTGCGGCAGTCTGCATCGACAATCTGGGTGTGGAGGATGTGGTGGTTTCTGCATTGTCTGAAGGTCACGGCCATGTCCACTGCCAGCACGGCGTACTGCCGGTTCCTGTTCCGGCGACTGCTAATATTGCTTCCTCCTATGGACTTAAGCTGCATTTTACAGACAATGACGGGGAAATGGTTACACCTACCGGGGCAGCAATTGCCGCCGCTCTGCGGACAAAGGACCGGCTGCCCTCTTCCTGCCGTCTGCTTAAGGTCGGAATGGGTGCGGGGAACAAGGTGTTTAAACAGGCGAATGTGCTTCGGGCTATGCTGCTGGAGACTTCACAGGAAGAGGACCGTACTATGTGGGTATTGGAGACGAACCTGGATGACTGTACCGGGGAAATGCTGGGCCTTGCCATGGAGATGCTCCTTGATGCCGGGGCCGCGGATGTGTGGTATACCCCTATTCACATGAAGAAAAACCGTCCCGCCTACATGCTGTCTGTGCTTTGCCGTGAATCATCCATAGAGGCCATGGAGGAAATCATTCTTACCCAGACCACTACCATTGGAATCCGCCGTTATCCCACGGAGAGGACTATTCTTGAGCGGAGTGAAATCCAGGTGGAAACCAGTTACGGGCCGGCGGATGTGAAGGTGTGTGCTTACAAGGGCAGAACGTTTTTTTATCCGGAATATGAAAGCATCCGGCGGATTTGCAGGGAACAGGGTGTGGATTTTCAGACCGCATATCATCAAGCACGTATGAAGGCAGAGGAAAGCCGGCAGGATTAAATGTATGGATAATGTCAGATTAGGAGATTCGTATGAATACAGTAAATAACAGTTTCAGTGATGAAATGTCATCTTCGGACCAGATGAAAAAGTGTCTGGAGGCCAGGATGGAGCAGCTGGCCAAAGAGGATATATGCCTTGCATTTTCCGGCGGAGTTGATTCAAGTCTGCTTTTAAAGACAGCAGCAGACGCAGCTGCCCATACGGGAAGAAAGGTGTACGCCGTTACGTTTGACAGCCGCCTGCATCCTTCCTGCGACCTGGAGATTGCCAGGCGCGTGGCAGGGGAGCTGGGAGGAATCCATGAGGTTATTACCGTGGATGAGCTGGAGCAGGAGTCAATAAAAAACAACCCGGTAAACCGCTGTTATCTGTGTAAGCGCCATCTGTTCTCCAGACTGGCAGAGCTGGCAGAGGCCAGGGGAATCAGGTATATCCTGGACGGTACAAATGAGGACGATATGCATGTATACCGCCCCGGAATCCGGGCACTTAAGGAGCTGGGAATCATTAGTCCCCTGGCAGAGCTGCACATAACCAAGGCCCAGGTAAAGGCCCTGGCGTCAGAGTACGGAATATCGGTGGCATCCCGTCCGTCCACTCCCTGCATGGCTACCCGCCTGCCCTACGGCGCTGCTCTGGACTATGAGGTGCTGAGAAGAATTGGGGAGGGAGAAGCCTATGTCAGGACTATGGTTCCCGGCAATGTACGTCTCAGGCTTCACGGAGATATCGTGCGCCTGGAACTGGATCCGGAAGCCTTTGAGGTATTTATGAAAGGCCGGAAAGAAATCGTCAGCCGTTTAAAGAAAATGGGGTTTGTGTATATAACCCTGGATGCAGAAGGGTTCCGCTCCGGGAGCATGGATGCAGGGCTGAACGGACCGGAAGTCCAATAAAAAAACAGAGTTCCAATAAAAACCAAATATACAAATGAAGGACAAAACATTATCAATAATTGGAGTATGTTTGCCCTGAGAGCGTACAAAGAGTATGAAACCATATTTGTCCTGTCTGCTTCGCCTGTATTATCTATATATAGATAATACAGGCGTTTTCCATTTTATCCCATAACATTTCTATTATCCAAAAACGAATATTTTCCTTTGTTTCTTAACGAAATTGAACTTTACTACCATAAAAAACCGTGTTAGAATTAAAATCGTGAGTTTGTAAATTTTACGTAAAGATAAAGTAAATAATTAAGAGAGTAGGTAAAAAAGAATTATGGACATGTCGTTTTCCTTTTTCCTGCGGCAGCTGGTGACAAATCCGGCATTGTTGATTACAGTCCTTCTGACTCTTGGGGTCATCTGTGTCAATGGTATCACGGATGCGCCAAATGCCATTGCCACCTGCGTGTCAACCAGATCGCTGGATGTGAATCTGGCCATTGTTATGGCGGCAGTATGCAACTGCGCAGGGGTGGTTGTGATGACCATGGTGAATTCCACGGTTGCCATGACCATTACCAATATGGTCAATTTCGGGGAAGATACTTCAATTGCTCTGGTTGCCCTGTGTGCCGCGCTTTTTTCCATTGTGGTCTGGTCGTCCTTTGCTGTTTCCATTGGATGTCCCACCAGTGAGAGCCATGCGCTCATAGCTGGCCTTACCGGCGCTGCCGTGGCTATCCGCGGAGGATTTTCAGCCATTAACTCGGCAGAGTGGATGAAGGTGGTCTATGGTCTGATTTTTTCCGTTGGATTGGGATTTTTAAGCGGTTATCTTTCATGCAAGCTGGTGGCCTGGACCTGCCGGGATATGGACCGCCGGAAAACCACTGGATTTTTCCGGTATGCCCAGATTGGCGGAGCCGCCGCCATGGCATTTATGCACGGTGCACAGGACGGACAGAAATTTATGGGAGTCATGCTGCTAGGTATCTGTATGGTCAACGGGTCCAGCAATACCCAGGGAGTACAGTTCCCTCTGTGGATGCTTTTGCTGGGATCGGCAGCCATGGCCCTGGGAACGTCCATCGGAGGAAAGAAAATCATCAAATCCGTGGGCATGGATATGGTACGGCTGGAGAAATACCAGGGCTTTTCCGCGGATATGGCGGGAGCTGCCTGTCTTCTCGGATTTTCCATTTTCGGTATTCCTGTCAGTACCACACATACAAAAACCACAGCCATCATGGGTGTGGGAGCGGTGAAACGTCTGTCGGCCATTAACTTCAGCGTGGTTAAGGACATGGTGATGACCTGGGTCATGACATTCCCCGGCTGCGGCATCATCGGATTCCTGATAGCGAAGCTGTTTATGATGTTGTTCCACGGATAAGTAAAGGAGAAGATAAGATGTCTAAGAAAAGTGATAGTTACTATTTTCAGAATTTCATAGAGTGCGTTGAGTGCGGATGCCAGGCAGCCAAAATGCTGGAGGATAATTTAAACCATTTTGATACAGGGCTTTTACAGGACAAGCTGGACGAGCTGCACCGGATTGAACATGACGCGGACAAGAAAAAGCATGAGATGATGGCTGTGCTGGTCAAGGCGTTTATCACCCCCATTGAGCGGGAGGATATTATTCTTTTGAGCCAGAGTATCGACGAGGTGACGGACAAGATTGAGGATGTACTGATTCGTATTTACATAAACAATGTTCAGCAAATCCGTCCCGAGGCCCTTGCCTTCATAAAGGTCATCATCCGCTGCTGCGAGGCCCTTAAGGAGGTTATGGAGGAGTTTGCGGACTTCAGGAAATCCAAGACACTTCACGGCCTGATCATCGAGATTAACGCTCTGGAGGAGGAAGGCGACCGGCTGTTCATTGAGTCCATGCGCAGGCTTCACGCCGAGGTGACCGATCCCATTGAAATCATTGCCTGGAGGGAGATTTACGTATACTTAGAGAAATGCTGCGATGCCTGTGAGCATGTGGCAGATGTGGTGGAAAGCGTTATCATGAAGAATACCTGATGTCCGGTGCTGTCTGAACAGCCCCGGAGTGTATATAGAAGAATAAAGGCAGAATGTGAGAAGGCACCGTTCCCGGATTGTGGGGAGCGGTGCCTTTTTATGGGTTGTTTTTTGCGGTGTGGTTTTCTGGTTAATAGATGCTGCCTCCTATATGCACCAGCTGTTCAAGAAGGTTCTGCATCTTGGGGACAGCGGGATGGTTTTCCAGCCCGTATTCACCGAATACCTTGTCCAGGCGGGGGAAGGCCAGCCATGTGCTTCCGGCTTCATCCTCCCATACACTGATGCGCAGGGGCAGTTCCAAGGATACGCTCTGATCTTCTTCCATGAGTCCGGTGCCTACCTGGGGAGAGCCGAATACCAGTACTGTGGTGGGGCGGAGGAAAAGCCCTGCACCGGCAGCGTTCTGTCCATGGTCAAATTTGGCAAATACAGGGATACCGCGGTCTTTTAAGGCTGATTCCAGGCGTGATACTGTTTCTGCCGCAGGGAACTGGCCTTCCAGAAGATAGAGACGGTTGTCATCGTACCCGGTGGACAGAAGGTCGCCGTATGCGCCGGCTATCCTGCGCCCCAGATTGGTGAAGTCCACCCCCTCCTTGTTGCACATGAGGGTGACGCAGACCAGCTCGGAGGCGTCTGTGAAGCGGCTCAGGAAGGAAGAATAGCCATGGACGGATCCCTTTATATCCATAAGTCCCCGGTGATGGTAGAACTGCCAGCCGGCTGCGGCAGGTACTGTCCTCCCGTCGGGAAGGTTCCAGGGAGCATATATAAGGGCGCGGTTTTCCGGCTGATGAATCAGGACAGAACCGGCCAGGCCGATGTCCCAGAAGGAAATATCCTGGGCGGAGGCCCAAATATCGGAAAAGCCCCGAAGCGCCGTAGTTTCTGCCGCCGTGATGGGAGTACCGCTGCTGTCATAGGATACGGCTGGCTCCGTGGGATTGATATAGAGTCTGTCCTTTTTGAATAACTGGTGGATATCAGCGGTCCGGGATATGTCTTCGTGATGGAACTGGCCTAAATCCTCCTTGAAGCCCGTGTGCCCAAGGCCCAGGAACTCAATCTGCCTTTTGGTTACAAAATCGTGGTAGCTTAGGCCGCTGGCCCGTTCGACAATCTCGGTCAGCAGCAGGAAATTGGTAGCGCTCTGCTCCACATCCGTACCGGGGATAAAGTGCAGGGGATTTCCGGCAGCCAGCCGGAGCAGGGCATCAAATGTCCACGGTGTGTCCGGCCGGAATTCAGGCGCCCGGCGGTAATCCGGCAGTCCCGATGCATGGCGCAGAAGCTGAAGAACCGTGATATCCTTCCATGCATCAGGAAGCTCCGGTATATATACGGAAGCCCGGCGGTTTACATCCAGTCCGCCGTCCTCATGAAGCTGCATAACGGCCACTGCCGCAAAGGCCTGGGAGATAGGGCCGGCGGGCCACATGGTGTTGGGGGAAGCCAGGCGCCGCCGCCGGCTGTCCGAATAGCCGTATCCCGCTACCCTTGGTATGTAGGGGGCTTGTACAATGGCTAAGGCAAGTCCATCAATTTTTTCCTGTTCCATAAAGCTCCAAATCATCTGATCAACGGTATGTCCCAGATAGGAGATATCCGGGTTTCCTCTCATCTTCATGGCTGTGTGTTCGCGGGTGTTCATAGGGAAGCTCCTTTCTCGATGCTGTTAACAGACAGGCAATAACTGTAACTATTAAAAATACATTTCATACTGTAACTATAATACTTACAGATTGATTTGTCAAGGTATTTCCTGGAAGTATTTAATCTTTACAGTTTAATTACAGTTTGAACACACAGTTGCATAAAAATAAAGAATGAATTATAATGTAACAAGTGCAGGATGAATAATATCTGTCTGTGACAGGGCAGTCAGGGGAGAATGAAAGGAGATTCAGAATGAAGAAACGTTTGGCGGTTACATTGGCAGCAGTGGCTCTGAGTGTGGTTATGTCGGTTCCGGCCTATGCAGGTACATGGAAATACGTAAATGATCAGTGGAAGTATCAGAGAGGCGCCAATAAGTTTGCCTACAAGGAATGGATTGAGGATAACGGCAACTGGTACTATATGGATAACAACGGTGTCATGACCACAGGCTGGCAGCAGATTGACGGCCAGTGGTATTACATGGACCAGGCAGGGGTCATGCAGAAGGGCTGGTTTAAGGATAACGACAAATGGTACTTCCTGCTTCCAAACGGAGCCATGGCCACGAACACAGTGATTGACGGACGCCAGATTGGTGCGGACGGTGTATGGATTGCAGCAGAGGGAGAGGTGGAACCGGCCAATATTACAGACCTGTCCACGCCGTATCTGGTGCAGAACCTGTTGGACGGCCTTTCCACCAAGGGATACAATATCATTACATCGGGCAAGACATCCACCGGCGAGCGCTGGAATAATGCCATCCGTCTGAAAGGAAAGGGAAGCTATGTAAAATATGCTGCCAACGGTCAGTACAGGCTTTTATCCGGCGTCATAGCTCCATCATCCCAGTTCAGCAGCGGAATCATGGCCAAGATAACTGTATACGGTGACAATGATACTGTACTCTATACATCACAGGATATCCATTACAATGAAAAGCTGATGTACTTTGGCGTGGATGTGACCGGACAGAATGAGATCCGCGTGGAGGTTTCTCTGGTTACGGATAATGAGTGGGATGATCCCATTATATTGATAGACGGTCTGTCACTGTATAAGTAGGCAGGATGAGGACGTCCGGAAACGGAAAAACCCAACAGAATGATAAGATAAGAAAACAGGCTGGGGACCGCACCCTTTGGTGCGGGGACCCGGCCTGTTATTTTTTTGTCAGCTTTTGTCAGCAGCCCACGGTATGCGTATAGTCTCTTGTAAACTGACTTCCCGGAAGATGCGCCCTATAGGCGGTTATGCGGCAGAGGCAGTGGTTATATAATGCCGGCCATGGTGCGTGCTGCTTTCAGTGCTGCCTTTCTCTGGGGCTGGCTGCTGGAGGTATTGGCGTCACGCAGCACAAGATACATTTCATCCGCAGCTTCTTCCAGCCTGGAAGCCATCTCACAGAGAAGGCTGTCGTCCGGCCCTTTTTCCGCCAGGGAGCAGATGTACTCCTGCAGCCTTTCCTTTACAGGATTCCAGAGGGCGGTGTTGCGGGGATAGTCCTCTTCCAGCTCATAGGAGAGCCGTTCTAATTTCCACCAAAGGGAATCATCGCTGTACCGGGCGCTGCCCTGGGACACCTTCTGAGGAATGGCGGTTTCCATGGTAAAAGGCAGGAAAACCGAGATACAGGGATTGGACATACAGCTCCACCAGACAGGCGTTTTATCCTTTGACAGTTCCACCACGGAACCGGCAGCGGTTTTGCTGGAGGATTCATCCATATTGTGCATGCAGACAGATGCCAGGATTCCGTCTGCGGGACTCCAGCGGGGCTCAATGATTTCGCCTTCAAAATGGTCCTTCAGTATACTTCCCATGTAGTCCGGCGTCAGGATGCCTTTTTTCCTGTCCAGGAGCTGGTTAAGCCTTTTATAGCGGGGATAGGCTGCGCGCAGTTTGAGGTTTACGGCGCCGTAAGCCCTGGCAAAGTCAAAGGTCTGTCCTCTGTCCGCGTAGCCCATCTCATAGGCATGTTCCTGGATGTCTCCGGAGTCCTCATCCCAGTGTTCTCCCGTGCTGTAGCAGTTGGATATGCCCTCCGCATTTTTTACCCGTCTGGCAACCCAGCGCCTGTTAACCGTGTCCAGAATCCAGGCTTCACAGGTATCGGCAATCAGGAACGAATTGTGGTAGCGGAAATCCATGGTCACAGAGGCGTTGCCGCCCTGTCCGAAGGTTTCAAGAAGGTCTGTGATCACGTGGAGGGCCTCATATGCGGTTTTGGACCGTTCCAGTCCCAGGCGTACCAGGTCCATGCCCAGAAGGCCGTTTTCGCGTTCCTCCTCCTCACGTGACCACACGGCTTCATTTCCAATGGCTACGCCCCACTCGTTCATGCCGTGTTCAAATCCCCATATCCAGTAAGGCTTTGAGCCCAGAACCTTATAGGTGCGGCTCACCTGGGGAATGGATATGTAGGTGCACGATAGCAGCTCCTGGTCCGGGTAGTCCTTTGCCTCAAACAGGCAGAGGGGCTGGGATTCCCCCAGGGGCCGGTCGCTGTTTTTGGCAAATATTACATTGCCGGACTTTGTACTGTTCCCAAGGGCGACCATGGTATCACATGACAGTAATTCATTCATATTTTCTTACCTCCATCTTTGCGGCTGTCCCTGGCCAGGACCGTAATCAGGGTGGATACCAGTATGCAGGCACAGCCAATCATTATTTTTAACGACAGTTTTTCCTTAAATAGTATGACGCCAAACACCACTCCGGTTGCAGGCTCCAGCATGTTGATGACGGATGCTTTCGCAGCTCCCAGAATCCGTACGCCGGTCATAAGGGTACAGAAAGCAAAGACCGTGCACAGAAGGCTGACAGCCATCAGGCATCCCCACTGGTATAGGGAGCAGGGAACCTGCAGTGTGCCTGTAAGGGCACAGCTCAGTCCGAAGAACAGGCTGGCTGACAGACTGAACGCGAAGAGACAGAGCATAGGACTCAGACTGCCATAACAGGCCTTTTTGTTGGAGACCACGAAGGCGGAGTAGGTGACGGCGGACAGCAGGGCATATATAACGCCGCCCAGGGAGAAACCGCCTTTCAGATCCACCATCAGGCATATGCCTGCCAGGGCGGCAGCGCATCCCCACAGCCTGGCAGGAGCTGGCTTTTCACCATAAACAGCCAGCATGATAAGGGTTACGAACAGGGGGTAGGCGAAATGCAGCACGGTGGCCAGTCCAATGGGAATATACTGGTAGGAGATGGTCAGAAACTGCATGGTAAAACCGAAGCCCAGTATGCCGAAGAGCGCCAGCAAAACCGCCTGTGGAAGGGTCACGGCCCTAAATCCCCTAAAAGCAGCCAGAATCAGAGCCGAGAACAAACATGTGAGAAAAAAACGGTAGAACACCACACTCTCTGAGTTCATTCCCGACAAAAGCAATAGCTTGGATACCACCGGCATTACACCATATGCCAACGATGCCAGGATGACAGTTCCATATCCCTTGCGGATCTGCTTAGTCATTGGTTTCCAGGCGCCTCCTTACCTCCAGCTCGGCCACAATTTCATGCATCCTGCCTTCATCCAGTTTCCATAGCAGCATGAAGGCCGTCATGATGAGATAGATGGCAGCCGGTATCAGGCAGTATATATTGAGGATGCCCCGCAGTGCGGCGTCTGTCTGCTGCTGATTGGGGACATAGCCGGCCATGTCCAGCAGGATTCCTACAATGGTGCCGGAGAATGCCATTCCAATCTTCTGGCAGAAGGTGTAGAAACCATAGTTCACAGCTCTTACATTCTTGCCCGTGAGCCACATGCCGTAATCGGTGGTGTCTGCTATCATGGTAAAGAAGATGGCCAGGGTAGCGCTCATGACAAACATGCCAATCCAGCAGGTGACTGCCACCACGGCTGTGTTTAAAGGCATAAAATAACGGATGACGCTGGACAGGGCAAAGATAACGCCGCAGCCCATCAGGGCCTTTTTCTTGCCCATGTACCTGGACACGGGAGTCACGCAGAGAGCCGCTACCGCGGAGATGGGGGCCGATATGCCCAGGATAATTCCCATCAGCTTGGCAGATCCCAGGTAGTAATTGAAATAATAAGCCATGGACGAGGAGTAAATATAATATCCAAGTGTCCTGCAGAAGAAGGCCGCGCTGACCACCAGGAGCTGGCGGTTTTTGAGGATGGCCTTAAAATACTCTTTGCCCGAGGTGCGCTGTCTGGCAGTGGGGGCCTTGGCACGCTCCACGATACCGGCAATGCAGATTAAGGTGCAGACGGTCGCAATGACTGCGAATACCAGTGCGATATTGCCATAGGTGCTGTTGCTTTCCTGTGTGCCGCTTTTCAGGTAAGGCGTGGCGAGGGATATAATCAGGGACGGAACCGCCACAATGGCAAAGCGGATAGAATTGAGGAGAGTCCGTTCCTCTGTATTCTGCGTCATGGTAGACGCAAAGGCGTTAAAAGGAATCGCATAGCACGTATACATCAAAGTCCAGAAGCAGAAAGCGGCCAGGGCGTATACAGACTGCATTTTCGTGCTCAGATGAAAATTCGTGAACATGATGACAAAGGCCACGGCCGTGGCGATAGAGCCGTATAGAATCCAGCGCTTATAGTGACCGTACCGGTCAGAGATGTAACCCACCGCAATGTCGTTGATGCCGTCAAAGACCCGGCTTCCCATGAAAATCAAGCCGGCCAGGGTGGCGGAGATACCCAGCACATCTGTGTAGAACACGATGGCAAACAGGGCGATGAACTGAAGATACACGTTGGCGGTGATGTCTCCGATACCGTAGCAGATCATTTCCCTCATGGTCAGTTTCTTGTTTTCCATTTTCAGTCCCCCTTATTTTATAAAATTTCGGGAATTGTGCAGGCTGCAGGATGCAGGTCCGCAGTTCCCCCTTCTGTACATGTACAGTAATATTAAGAGCAAATTATATGCCAGAATGAGGGACATCGGTAAAAGAACGCTTTTATGAGGATAAAAGGGTGCTTTTGGGGCGGAATATGGATAAAACAGGAAAATCAGGAGGAACCTGTAAATAATTTTGGCGCAAATAAAATTGTCACTGCCAGGATATTATACGCTATAATCCATATTTCCTGATTTTGTGCTGGAGCGCCTGCCGGGTAATTTGGAGGGAGCGGGCGGTTGCCGTGATATTGTTGCTGTGGCTGCACAGGGCCGCTGCCAGGAAATTCTTCTCACAGGAATCCATGTAGGCTTTCAGGGGCTGGGGGCTGCGGGGAGAAACGGGGCCTGGGGCGGCCTGGCTGCCGGAAACAGCTTCCGGTTTGCTGGCAGTAAAAAAATCCCTGTAATAGTGGGAGAGATGACCTAGCTGCAAAATCTCCATATCCTTTCGGGAGACAGAGAATGCGCTTTCCACCACATGCTGGAGTTCACGGACATTTCCGGGCCAGGGGTATTCCAGAAAACGATCCATCAGTTCAGGATCTATCCTGTGGATATGACGGCCGTATTCCTTATTGAAATGCTTGAGAAAATAGCTGCACAGCAGAGGAATGTCACTTTTTCGTTCCCGCAGGGGTGGTATATACAGAATACAGGAGGACAGGCGGTAATACAGGTCCCGGCGCAGCTTTCCGTTCTCTATACATGCCAGGGGGGCTTCGTTTAAGGCGCAGAGAATACGGCACCGGATTTCCCGCTCCTTCATGTCTCCGATACGCCGCACGGTTTTATCTTCTATGACCTTTAAAAGCTTTGCCTGCAGGGAGATGTCCATGCTGTTGATTTCATCCAGGAACAGAGTGCCGTTTCGGGCCTGTTCAAAGAGTCCGGTGGTGTTGGCGGCACCTGTATAGGAGCCTTTTACCGTGCCGAAAAACATACTTTCCAACAAGGTGGAAGGTATGGCGGCGCAGTTGACCGAGATAAAGGGGCCGTTCTGATAGGGGCTTGCGTTGTGAATGCTCTGGGCAAATAATTCCTTTCCGGTCCCTGTCTCGCCGTATATGAGCACGGTGGTCTGGTTCCGTGCTACGCACTTGGCGTCCGAGATTGCCTCCACAAACCGTATATCGCTGCCCACAATGCTTCGGAAGGTATAGCGGGTACCGTTGTGGGGAGTGTTTTCCCTGAAATAATCATAGAGCTCCAGGCCCTGTTCCATGGACTTCTGTATGACTGGCAGGTTCTTAATCAGGGAGAACACAGCCATGGTGCGGCCATGGATATTGACCGGGTACATGCGTTCCACCACATTCATTATCTTGTGTGATGATTTTACAACATATTGGTTCAAATGTTCGTTGGGGGCAATGCCTGTGTTGAGGACAGCGGCATGGCTGTTCTTCTTTTTTCCGTTTCCCACAGGGAGATAGAGCTCCTCCATGCGTTTGCCCAGGGACATCCGGGCATCCACGCCTTCAATGGCCTCTGCGGCGCGGTTGATGAATATGACCCTGTTCTCATGGTCTGATATGACAACTCCCTCCTCCACCTCGTTGAGCACGGATTCATATATTACAGGCAGCCTGTCATTACCCTGGGAAAACCCGGAGGCAGAGTCGGTCCGGGGAAAAGCAAACATGCAGCAGGTGTATGGTCCGAGGGGAAATACCTGGTATCCCGGAAAGCGGCTTGCGGCCTTTTGGGCTGCCGCAGGTGATTCCGTCCCGGGATCCTGCTCCCGGAAAAATTTCAGGCAGTCATCATTACAGTAAAGGACAGATGTGTCATCACAGGCAAAAAAGCAAAGCGGCATAGCGGGTTGACCTCCATTTGGACTGATACTGGTCCCATTATATCATAAAATTTGAATAAGATTAAGAGCAAAAAGGACTAAAATCAGTCCAGATATTCAGGGTGGAAGAATGGATATAATTAAAAATGATGATAATACGAATATAGGGACCAATATCCGCAGAATCCGCAAGGAAAAAGGGATTGGACAGACAGAGCTGATTCAGAAGATTGACCTGGAAGAGTGGGACTTTGAGGTGAATCTCACCAGGGAGGCACTGGTAAAAATAGAGCGGGGCATCCAGCATATCAAGGTGTCCCAGCTAAAGGCCATCAAGGTCATACTGGAGACGACCTATGATGAGCTGTTGCAGTAGACGGCCGTCAATGCCGGCAACCGTTTTGCAGTGGTGCTTTGCGGAATGGACGGCAGTGCATGGAAACATTACCGGGAGCATTTTCTGGAAGGGCTGGAGCAGGCCATGGAGTCGGAGGGATACGGCAGGGAAGAAAACCATGCCTATCTGGAGCAGGCAGGGGGGATCCGGGTCACAAAGACCCATGGCAGGCGTTCTGTGGCCGGGCTTAACCAGATGGACAACTGTCTGTGGAAAATCCCGGCCCTGGTAAAGAAGGGGCAGCTGTTCCAGCCGGTCCACTGTCATGAGGTGAACCGGGAACGCTGCCGGATGGCTGGATATGAGGGGTATCAGTATCCAGTGCAGTGCTTTAAGGCGGATATGGAGCGGATGGTGGCCGGGCGGCCGGATGAGCAGGCATCATTTCATGATACAATCCTGCAGCAGTCATAGGTCAGGGCCAGAACCGCGTCTCCGGCGTCTGAATCCATGAATATATGTACAGCTATCATGAGCGCCATATACATCCCCTTACAGTTCTCTGTGATGTCCAGACCGCCGCTGTTGCGGAATAGGACGTCGATGGTCCCGTTATCCCGCTCAATCTGCAGCAGGGAAGAGGTCATCTGGGCATATTCCTTGAAGATGGGAAGAAGGGTGTGGTCGAACCACGCATTGTACCGCTCGAATTGGGCCAGCTGCGCGGTTTCACGGATGTTTCGGACCGCCTCCCTGGCCATCTCCAGTTCCTTTTCCGACATGCAATCCAGTAATCCGTAGATATCTTTGGCATTGCCGGTGTCTGTAAAGTCATACTGTTCCATAGGGTCACCTCATTGAATTCTTTAAATGATGGACTGGTTTTGGTCCCATTATAACATAAAATCTCCATAATATGAAGGGTGAAATGGACTGAAATGGGTTCATGAAGTGAGTTTATGGAATGGAATCATGCGTACGGGGGAAGGGTAATGGATGTGATAAAAAATGATGAAGGAACCAATGTTGGCGCCAACATACGCAGAATCAGGCTGGAATCCGACATCGGCCAGACGGACCTGGTCCGTATCCTGCAGCTGATGGGGGCAGACATTACAAGAGAGGCATTGGTGAAAATTGAAAAAGGGACGCAGCATATAAAGGTTTCTCAGCTGAAAGCCATCAAAGCAGCGCTGGGAACATCTTATGAGGATTTGCTGGAATAAGAAGGAGGGCCGTACACCGAACCCAAGGTGTACGGCCCTCTTAGCGTGTGGGCAAAAGAACATCCACATGGAATCAACAGAAGATTAACAGGATATCCACAAAGTTATCCACATTATCCACCGAAAACACTAGATATTTTATGTGAATCGTCTGAAAATACCAGGTCTGGTACTGTGTATAACTGAATTGAGGGGAGAATGATTGTGGATAAGTCAGGAGGGTAGTTCTGCTCTTACGCTTTATCACCCACATTCTGCATCCGCCGGATGCTCTGCACCACGGCATCCATCACAACACCGCGGAATTTTCCTTCTTCCAGGGTATGTACGCCGGCTATTGTGCCGCCTCCGGGGGAACATACCCGGTCTTTGAGAATACCGGGATGTGTATTTGTCTTTAATACCATTTTTCCGGCTCCGATGAGACACTGGGCTGCCAGGCTTAGTGCCGCGTCACGGCTGAGTCCCATCTCCACACCGCCGTCAGCCAGGGCTTCAATAAAGAGATATGCAAATGCAGGACCGCACCCGCTGATTCCGGTCAATGGGTCGATTAGTGATTCCGGCAATACATAGCTGCTTCCAATAACATTAAAAATTGAGGTTACCAACTCCTCTGTTTGGGAAGTACAGCGGGCGCCCAGGGCAATTCCTGCGGCTCCTTCCATTACCAGCATAGGTGTATTGGGCATTACCCGTACCACTGCCGCGTTTTTGATATATTCCTCCAGAAAGGAGAGCTTCACCCCGCCCATGATTGAGATTACAGTCTGATCCGGCCGGAAGAGCATGCCTGCTTTAGAGAGTGTTTCTCTGGCATCCTGGGGGCGTACGGACAAAAACACAATATCTGCCCATGATACCAAATCTTCATAGGCATGGGCGGAAGGTGTTAGGATGTTTGTGCGGTAACGGCTTTGCAGGTCTGTAAGCCGTGATTCGTTTACATCATACAACAGGATATGCTCCGGCAAAATGGAACCGGAACTGATAAGACCACTAAAAATTGCTTCACACATCTGGCCTGCGCCAATATATGCGATACGTTTTTGAATAGCTTGGCTCATAATAACCCCTCCAATTTTGAAATTATACTATAATTTTATTTCATTTTATATTCAAGGCGGTATAAAGTCAAGGAGAGAGCCTTTAAAAAACAATTCTTGTGAAAAGTATACAAAATATACAATAAAAAATTGATATAGTCATAGAATTTGTGATTATGTGGAAGAACTGTCTTGTAAATAACATGTATATATGATACTCTTATGGCATGAACAAAAGCCTATATGAGGTTGCAAACAAAACCGAATTATTCTTTTGTTAAATAAAATTTTAGTGGAGGTAAAAAATGAAGGAAGATTTAATCATTGATGGTTGCGCGTTTACCGAGACCGAATTTACAGGTGTCACCGAGGATGTACTGCATTCTAAAATGGACGCGTTTTTTCTGACCATTCCCGGGGAGGGGGATGGGTATGTTGCCAGCACCAGGAGTATTGGTAAGATATACAATATGCTGGACAACCCGAAATATGGCCTCATGATTGCAAAGTCTGTAGCCGATATTTATAAAGCAAAGGAAGATGGAAAAAAGGCTCTTATTTTAGCGTTCCAGAATCCTAACTCCATAGAGAATTCACTGGAGCAGCTCCGCGTTTTTTATGAATTGGGCGTGCGGGTGATCCAGATGACTTATAATGATGCTAACTTCATAGGCACGGGCTGCTGCGAGTCTCAGGACGGCGGACTGACTGACTTTGGCAAACGGGTCCTTAAGATGATGAACCGTCTGGGCATGCTGGCCGATCTGTCTCATGTGGGCAAAAAGACCACAATGGATATTATCCGCCTAAGTGAAAAGCCTGTGGCGATTACCCATGCCGGTGTTTATAACATCACACCCAGCGTACGAACCAAAACCGATGAGGAAATGCTTGCTATCAAGGAAAACGGCGGTGTCATGGGAATTTCCCCCTGGGCTCCCCTGATTTGGAAAAAAGAGAAGGGCTGCCGTCCGGATGTGAGAGACTATGTAGACCATGTGGATTATGTGGTAAATCTTATTGGGATTGACCATGTGTCGTTCGGCGCTGACAATACCCTGGATGGTAATAAGGATGACAAGGGAACCGCAGACCAGGCTGTGCTTTATCCGGCAGTGGTAGGAGCGTATAACAGCTGTGTGGGCACCCGGTCGGATGAACGCCATGCCAAAGGGTTTGAAGGCTGCTGGCAGCTGGAAAACGTGATTGATGAAATGAAACGGCGTGGTTACTCAGAGGAAGATATTGCAAAACTGACCGGCAAAAATCTGCTGCGCGTACTGAGGGCGAATTGGAACTGACACATCACAACGAATATGTTCGATTAAGGAGCAATGTATATGCAAAAGAATAAAAATGTACACACCAATGGCGGAACTGCGGCCATAGCACGCAAGCCCATTAAAATACCGCATGTCTATGTTATTATCTGCGCTATCATTCTGTTTGTGGCAGTCTGTACCTGGTTTGTTCCGCCGGGCCAGTTTGATACCCAGACAGTGGAAGTGGAGGGAGTAAGCCGCACACTGGTTATTCCCGGCACCTTCCACACCCTTGAGGAAAAACATCCGGCCGGACTGGTGACCATTCTCAGTTCTCTCCACAGGGGCCTTGTCAGCGGTGCGGAAGTAACCATGCTGATATTCCTTGTTAACGGTGCTTTTAGCATGGTGCTTAAAACCGGCGCATTTAACGCATTTCTCGGTTCGCTGCTGCGGAGATTTTCGTCCAGGGCAAAGCTGGTAATCCCGGTTTTCTTCCTGACATTTGCTGTACTTTCTTCAACCTTTGGTATGTGGAATGAGTATAATGGATTGATTCCCGTGTTTATGGGGCTTGGTGTGGCGCTGGGCTATGATGCCCTGGCAGGATTTGCCATACTGGAGCTGGGCAAGGGAATTGGCTGGTCTGCCGCCACGCTCAATCCGTTTTCAGTACCCGTATCACAGGGAATCGCAGGAGTTCCCATCTTTTCGGGAATGGGAATCCGTGTGGTATCCTTTGTGATTTTCAGCACACTGGGAATTGCTTATATTTTCTACTATGGACAGAAAGTAAGCAAAAATCCATCTAAGAGTCTGATTCTTGGGGATAAGCTGGATATTAACTTTAACCGTGAGGAAATCATAAACACAAAGACCACGAAAAAGCAGATGTGGATTCTTCTGGAAATCCTCGTATCCCTGGTTGCCATTTTTTACGGCTCTCTGAAATTAGGATGGGGCAACGCGGAACTGGCTGGTATCTTTGTGCTGATGGGCGTATTTGCAGGCGCTGTCAGCGGATGGGGACCAAGCAAAATGGCTGAAGAATTTCTTGAAGGTGCGTCCTCGGTTGTGATGGGGGCTCTGGTTGTGGGCTTTGCAAAGGCAATCCTGGTTATCCTTCAGGGCGCCATGATTATTGATACAATCGTGTTTTACGCCTCCCAGGTGCTTCAGGGAATGCCGCCGATTATTGCGGCTCAGGGAATGCTGATTCTGCAGACACTGATTAACTTCTTTATTCCATCCTCCACCGGACAGGCTGCCACTGTGATTCCGATTCTGGCGCCTCTGGGAGATCTGCTGGGAGTCAGCCGGCAGGTAACCTGCCTTGCATTCCAGTTCGGCGACGGTTTTTCCAATATTCTGTGGCCCACATGTTCCCTTGCCATTTCCATCGGTATCAGCGGAATTCCAATGCACAAGTGGTGGAAGTTTTTCATGCCGTTGTTCGGCATCCTATATATTGCACAGGCACTGATTTTGTCAGCAGCTGTTTTAATGGGAATATGATTTTTAGCTCCGTTTTTCGTTTGAAAAGAAGAACGTGACTCCAGCGATAATCCTTTTTGCTAAAATTTGCAGTCAGATACTGTCGGAGTTTTCGGAAATATGGTAAGATAAGCTATGGCATGTGGAGGCGATGTCTGTCCTGGCCTGTGAAAGACGCATTTACTATGGGACAATACTTGTTTGTATAACAGGTCCTTGGGGAATTGCCGTCGCTCAACGAATTCTAGTAGAGGTTGCATTATGGTTGGAGAAAAAATTAGAAAATTAAGAAAAGAAAAAAAACTGACGCTGAAGGATATTGCAGAGGCCACAGGACTTTCCATTGGATATATTTCCCAGTTGGAACGCGGAGCGGTTGAACCGTCCCTGGCCTCTCTCCGCAAAGTGAGTGAGTTTCTGGGGGTTTCACCGTATTTGCTGGTGGACCAGTCGGAACATCATCCTGCCATGGTAAAGAGCGACCAGAGACCAATTATCAAGTTTCCCAAAAGTGAGATATTTTACGAGATTGTTTCTCCGATGTCAGCACCGGAATACACACCGTCATCCATGGTGATTCAATTTCAGATTGAACCGGGCGGCCATGACTCCGAAGAATTTTTGACTCACCCATCTGAGGAAATTGTCATTCTGCTGCAGGGGGAAGCCGATATGGTACTGGGAGAGACAACTTATCATCTGAATGCCGGTGATTCCCTGGTGGTGAGGCCCAACATGCCTCACAGAACCATAAATACAGGTGAAACACCTGCAATCGGTTTCTGCGTGATGACACCCATGGGGTGGACGACCTAGCGGTTCTTTCGGCGGTTTTAGAGGGAACAAATATGAAAAGCGATTCTTCTCTGCGCAGGCTGCTTCCCTTTGCCGCCTATTTTAACATCTGCTTTTTCTGGGGGACGGCCGGCGTGGCAAATAAGCTGTCCTCCAGCATGATTCATCCGTTTTTTGCCGGCAGCCTGCGTTTTCTGATTGCGTCTGTATTGATGGCGCTGTGGGTGGGCTTTCGGCATGAGTCCCTTGCTGTCGGCTTACGTGACGGAAAGACCCTGGCAGTGGGAAGTGTCCTTATGTATTTTCTGAACACGGTGCTGCTTTTATTCGCCTCCCGGCGTGTGGATGCGGGAATAAGCACGGTCATGGTCAGCCTGATTCCCATTACGATTTTGCTGGTGGACTCCCTTGCCGCCCGTAAACTGTGCGTCAGCTGGGTGGGGATTGGGGGGATTATCGGAGGGTTTGCCGGTATCGCTGTGGTGGTGGTGGGCAGTATTTCCGGCGGAAACGCCGACCCTATTGGAATCGCGCTGCTGCTGCTTGCTGATATCGTGTGGTCGGTGGGAACCGTCTATCTGAAATATCAGTCAATTAGCGCCTCCGTACAGGTGCAGATTTTTTACCAGTCCGCGATTCCCGCAATCCTGTTTTTTTTCTGTGCAGTTTTGACCGGAAATTTTGACCTGGGGAAGTTATCGTGGCGCGGCGCCCTTCCCATGGCATATATGGGAATTGCAGATTCCATTGTAGGTTTGACCTCCTATCTGTATCTGCTGCGCAGGTGGAAAACCTCAGTTGTTTCCACGTATGCCTACATCAATCCGGTGGTTGGAATCCTCTTAAGCGCCCTGCTCCTGTCCGAGGAGATTACCATGGCTAAGGTGGGAGGGATGCTTCTTATCCTGGTGTCTGTGTTTGTGATCCAGAGAGAGGATTGGCTGAGCGGATTGCTGACGCGAAGGGTAAAAAGGATAGCTGATTAAGGGAATGCATAATAAAGGCATAATATAGCGGAATCAGAGCTGCTGCGGCATGATGTTGAGCTGCGGCAGCTCTGATTCTGTTTAGAGGGAATGGATTTGTTTATGCTGAGTCAGGCAGCACATTTCCCCATTATCTGATTTTCTATTGAGCTGTGTCCATCCATTGAGAGGGCCGGCATGCTTAAAGAAGTTCATATATTTGTTATTCTGTCAAGGCTTAAAAATCAAATCTTATATCTTTTTCGGTTCGTCGTTGTGTTTTATCGGAATTCTGATAGTATCCTCCTGTGTTTTGATTACCTCCTGTTTATTCATTTCCATTTCCGGGGCAGTAATAAGCCGGATCCTTCAACGGTCATGCTTATTCCCTGATTATGAGAAGTCAGCGCAGGAATCAGCGCAGGAGTCAGCGCTCACGCGCATAGAAAATGGATGGAATAATTTAGCAGAACGTGGTATAATCAATCGGGACACGGCTGCTGTTAATCACGTTGATGAAAGAAAACGCTGTACGGCAGTACGCCGGGACAAAACGGCTCTTTTTCAGAGGATTGCGCAGGAATTTGTGCACCGGATGTATATGGAAATGTTTTGCTCGGAGTTTGGGTGAGGATATTCTTAAGATATAGTTTGGATTCAGATGGAAGCCTGCGGGTACAGGGTACAAAAAAATGCCAGAATCCTTATAAGATAAAGATTCTGACATATAACAAGTGAATCGGAGTAACAGGATTTGAACCTGCGACCTCTCGGCCCCCAGCCGAGCGCGCTACCAAGCTACGCCATACTCCGTTCTCGAACCTCAATTATTATATCAGATAATTTTCATTTTGAAAAGACCTAATTTTAATTTATTCGGAGAATTTAAAAATGACACAGAAACCAAGTAAGAAAAAGCGGATTGTCAGCTTTGATTTGGATATGACACTGCTGGACCATAAGACCTGGAAAATTCCGGACAGCGCCATGAAAGCACTGGAACTGCTGCGGAAGGACTCGGTCATTGCCATAGGAAGCGGCAGAAACATGGACCATGATATGAGTGTGGTATACCGGGATATGATTATGCCGGACGCGGTGATACACATGAACGGTACGCGGGTTGTGGCTGAGGGAAATGTCCTGTTTGAACATCTGATGGACAAGGAAAGGCTTCGGGCATTGCTGGAATACGGGGATGCCCACGGAATTTCCCTGGGCGTCAGCCAGGAGGGAAAGGATTATTATATCCACCCGGAGGGCGTGGTCCGCATGGACCGGCTTCGCTGGGGTGTTTCGGAGCGCAATTTCATGGATGGATGGGAATTGTTGGATATGCCGGTGAGGACATTGGTTTATATCGGCGGTCCGGAAGGCGCCAGGGAGCTGGAAGCCCATTTTCCTGAATTCAAATTTCCTATGTTCTCCGGGAACATGGGGGCGGATGTGGTGGAGCAGGAGGCTTCCAAGGCAGAGGGGCTGAAACGGCTGTGCCAGTACTATGACATTGGCCTGGAGCAGACAGTGGCCTTTGGAGACAGCATGAATGACTATGAGATTGTCCGTGAGGCAGGCATCGGCATTGCCATGGGCAATTCCGTGGAGGAGCTTAAGGCTGTGGCGGATTACGTGGCAGATGATATTGACCGGGACGGGGTATGGAAGGCATGCAGGCATTTGGGGCTGATTTAGGCTTGCCTTCTTTGAAGAAATGCTTGGAAGAAATTAATTGAAATATAATGTAATCATGATAATTTAAAAGAATAATTTATAAGAACATAAGGGAGAACGGGTATGGCAAGAGAATTTGACGTAGTGATTATAGGAGCCGGGCCAGGGGGCTATACGGCAGCGCTTAAAGCAGCGGAATTTGGCCTTAAGGTTGTGGTGATAGAGGCAAAGAAGATTGGAGGCACATGCGTAAACAGAGGATGCATTCCAACCAAGGCGCTGCTTCACGCCTCTGATATGTTTCATATGATGCAGAGCTGCGATGAATTTGGCGTGTCCACGGATTTTATTTCCTTTGATTTTGGGAAAATGCAGAAGTATAAGAAAAGTGCGGTGGTCAAATACAGGGACGGCATTAAGTACGGCTTTGAGAAGCTGAATGTGGAAATTGTTTACGGAACAGCGGTGCTTCGCAGGGACAGGACCGTGGAGGTGGAGCTAAAGGAAGGCGGCCGCGAATTCTTCCGCGGAAATGCTGTCATTATAGCTACAGGCGCAGTGCCCTACATGAGCCGGATTCCCGGCGCGGACCTTACGGGCGTATGGAACAGCGACAGGCTGCTGGCAGCTGAGAGCTGGAATTTTGACAGGCTGACAATCATGGGCGGAGGCGTTATCGCGGTGGAGTTTGCCACCATGTTCAACAACCTGTGTTCCCATGTGACGATTGTGGAGAAGCAGAAGCATCTGATGGCGCCTATGGATGATGTGATGTCCGCGGAGCTGGAAAAAGAGCTGCGCCAAAAGGGTATTGACGTGTACTGTGATGCCACGGTTACTGAGATATTGGAGGAAGAGGGCGGGCTAAGCTGCGTCATCACTCCCAACGGGGAGGGAGAACCCATCAAAATGAGGGCAGGCCAGATACTCATGGCCATCGGACGCCGGCCCAATGTGGAGAAGCTTTTAGGCAAGGATATTTCTCTGGAGATGGAAGGCGGGAAGATTGCCGTAAACAGCGATTTTGAGACAAGCGAGCGGGGAATCTACGCCATCGGGGATGTGTCCGCCAGGACACAGCTGGCCCACGTGGCAGCGGCCCAGGGTACATATGTGGTGGAAAAGATAGCCGGAAGGCCCCACAGCATTAAGCTGGAGGTAGTGCCTAACGGTATGTATGTGTCCCTTCCGATTGTGCCAAACTGTATCTATACGGACCCGGAGATTGCCACTGTCGGCATCACGGAGGAAATTGCCAGGGAAAAGGGGCTGAAGGTGCGCTGCGGTCATTTTTCCATGAGGGAAAATGGAAAATCCATCATAACCGGAGGGGAAAATGGATTTATCCGTCTGGTATTTGAGGCATATTCAAATACCATCGTGGGAGCACAGATGATGTGCCCCAGGGCTACGGATATGATTGGGGAAATAGCCACGGCCATAGCCAACGGACTGAGCGCAGAGGAAATGTCTTTTGCCATGCGGGCACAGCCTACGTACAATGAAGGTATTGGGGCGGCCATAGAGGATGCCATGAGGAAGAAATAAGTGCAGGGAGACAGATGATAAGCTGGGGATTTGAGATAGAGGGATTTGTGGGATAGGGATTGGTGAGACAGGGGGAGTGGAATAGAGGTAGTGGAATAGGGATTAGAAGAAAAGGGGTTAGAAGGAAAGGATAGAATGAAACGGAAGGATGGAAATGTTATGAATGTGATTCGGGACAGATTGGATGCATTGCGGAAATTGATGAAGGAGCGGGGCATGGATGCGTATATGATACCCACGGCAGATTTCCACGAATCCGAATATGTGGGAGAGCATTTCAAATGCAGGGAATATATGACCGGATTTACCGGCTCGGCCGGTACGGCTCTGATTACAATGGACGAAGCATGCCTTTGGGTAGACGGGCGTTACTATGTACAGGCAGCGGCCCAGTTAAAGGATTCCACAGTGACCATGATGAAAATGGGGCAGGAGGGCGTCCCCTCACTGGGAGCATATCTGGAAGATAAGATGCCTGAGGGCGGATGCCTGGGATTTGACGGCCGGGTAGTCAATGCAGCTGAAGGGCTTGCTTTGGAGGAAATGCTTAGGGAGCGGGGAGCGCGTATTTCCTACGGGGAAGACCTGGCAGGCATGATATGGCAGGAACGGCCTGAGCTGTCGGCGGAACCTGCATGGGTTCTGGATGAGAGGTATGCGGGAAAGAGCGCATTGGATAAGATCGCGGATGTGAGGGAGGCTATGGAAAAGGTACATGCATCTGTTCACGTGCTTACCTCCCTGGATGATATAGCGTGGCTGTTAAATATCAGAGGCAATGACATTCTGTATAATCCCGTGGTGCTGTCGTACGCTCTGGTGACCATGGACCAACTGTATCTGTTTGTCAACAGCAGTGTGCTGGAAGGAAAAGCTTATCCGTATCTGGAGGATGAAAAGGGCATAAGCGTGAGGGAGTATCTGGAACGGACGGGCGTCACAGTGATGCCTTATGACGGGGTATACGACATGGTGGAGGGGCTTAAAAACGAGAAAGTCCTGCTGGAGAAATGCCGTATCAACTATGCTGTATACCGCCTGATTGACGGGTCCAATAAGGTGATCGACAGGATAAATCCCACTGCTTCCATGAAGGCGGTTAAAAATGATGTGGAGATAGAGAATGAAAAGCGGGCCCATATCAAGGACGGCGTGGCAATGACCAAGTTTATTTACTGGCTGAAGAAGAATACGGGGCGTATTCCCATGGACGAAATCAGCGTGTCGGATTATCTTGGGAAGCTGCGCATGGACCAGGAGGGATGCATTGGCCTGAGCTTTGCAACCATATCCGCATATGGAGCACATGGAGCCATGTGCCATTACTCCGCCACACCGGAGAGCAGCATCCCTCTGGAGCCCAGGGGGCTGTACCTCATTGATTCCGGCGGACAGTATTATGAAGGGACCACCGACATTACCAGAACCATTGCCATGGGGCCTGTGACTGATGAGGAAAAGGAGCATTTTACCTTGGTGCTTATGAGTATGCTGCGTCTGGGAGATGTGAAGTTCCTTCATGGCTGCCGCGGACTCAGCCTTGATTATGCGGCCAGAGAGCCGCTGTGGAGGCGGGGGATTAACTATGAACACGGTACCGGACACGGGGTGAGCTACCTGTCCAGCGTACATGAACGTCCCAATGGAATCCGCTTCAAAATGGTCCCGGAGCGCCAGGACAATGCGGTGATGGAAGCGGGTATGATTACATCGGATGAACCTGGTGTGTATATTGAGGGAAGCCATGGAATCAGGACCGAGAATCTGGTTTTGTGTGTTGAGGATGAGAAGAATGAATATGGCCAGTTCCTGCGGTTTGAGTATCTGACGTACGTTCCCATTGACTTGGAGGTAATTGACAGGGAGATTATGTCTGAGCGGGATGTGGAGCTGCTGAACCGGTACCATGAGCAGGTGTATGAGAAGATTAGCCCCTATCTGGATGAGGATGAGAGAGTGTGGCTGGCGGAGGCTACGAGAGCAGTTTGAGAGATGAGGAGGATTGAGAAGCGGGGAGAAGCCTTGAGATAAAGCAGGAGCGGTTGATGATGGCCGGATTGGAAAAAAGGCTGGACAGATAAAGATAGTAAATGGATGAAAAAGGCTGGGTAATCCCGCGGCATTGCAGAATGCAGAGCAGTGCTGCGGGAAATATCCGGTCTTTTTTGCGGGAAAGGGTGTGGATTTGTGGCGGGGCGGCTGGGGATGTGGGGACAGGGCATTCATAACAGGTATGGCAAAAATTTATGTTATCCTGTTATTGACAGCAGGGAGATGTTATTTTTAGGATGTAATTTATTCGGTTTATATGGTTATACATTAGGGGAAATATATGGTAGAATGGCCATATGGATTTTGATTTAGAGAAGGTTAAGTATGTTTGAATGAAGTTGACAGTAACTTTGAATTTGCTGTAGGCGCATAAAATTATGGATGAATACGAGGAGATAGAAAGATGGATAAAAGAGCGGATAGAGGAATGTCCGGTAAAATGGCTGGAAAGACGGTTAAAAGAGTGGGGACAGATTCGGGTATAGGAAGCAGGAAAGGCGTAAAGGGAGATAAGGACGGAGTGAGAGACAGGGTGAGAGGCAATGTGAAGGACGGAGTGAGAGACAGGGTGAGAGGCAATGTGAAGGACGGAGTGAAAGACAGGGTGAGAGACAACGTGAAGGACGGAATGAGAGACAACATGAAAGACAGTAAACACAAGGTGAGGGACGGAGAATGTAAAAATGGTGCAGGTGAGAGCGGGAAACGGTTTGATGGGTATGAGGGCGCGTTTTCCAGGCAGCGCAGTGGAGAAAAACGCAGGGATGGCAGCTCACTAAGGGTACGCAAAGGGGCGGAAGGATCGTCAGTCTCTAAAAAACAAAATGGAGAGGCTCTTAATGCTGAATGGCGGAGAGAGGATTCCAAAAGAGGAGGCTCATATGGGGGACGGGGAAGCAGACGGAGCAACAGTATCTGTCCGGTGCTGAATCTGTGCGGAGGCTGCCAGCTGCTGGATATGGAGTATGCCAAGCAGCTTGCGTTCAAACAGAAGCAGGCGGAAGAACTGCTAAAAGGACTCTGTCCTGTAAAGCCTATTATAGGCATGAAGGATCCCTTTCATTACCGCAATAAGGTACATGCTGTATTTGACAGGGACAAAAGAGGAAATATCATTTCCGGAATATATGAAGAAAATACACACCATGTAGTTCCGGTGGAGAAGTGTCTTATAGAGGACCAGAAAGCAGATGAAATCATCGGTACTATACGCGGAATGCTCAAATCTTTTAAAATCAGGACCTATGATGAGGATACGGGCTTTGGGCTTCTCAGACATGTTTTAATCCGTAAGGGTTTTTCCACAGGGGAAATTATGGTAGTGTTGGTTACAGCATCTCCGGTGTTTCCGTCTAAGAATAATTTTGTTAAGGCTTTGCGGGAGAAACATCCGGAAATTACCACCATCGTCCAAAATATTAACGGAAGAGGAACAAGCATGGTTCTGGGGGATAAGGAGCATGTGCTGTATGGCAAGGGATATATTGTGGACGAGCTGTGCGGATGCCGGTTCCGTATATCATCAAAGTCATTTTATCAGGTGAATCCGGTGCAAACGGAAATTCTTTATGAAAAGGCATTGTCACTGGCCGATCTTACCGGGCAGGAACTGGTGGTGGATGCGTATTGCGGTATCGGAACCATTGGGATTATAGCAAGTAAGGCGGCCGGGAAGGTTATTGGCGTGGAACTGAATCAGGATGCAGTCAGGGATGCTGTTAATAATGCGAAGATGAACGGAATTGAAAATATCCGCTTTTATTGCAATGATGCAGGACGTTTTCTGGTGAATATGGCTGAACAAGGTGAGAAAGCGGATGTGGTTATCATGGACCCTCCCAGAAGCGGAAGTACGGAGGAGTTTATGGACGCCGTAGGGAAGCTGGGAGCCGAGAAGGTGGTGTATGTGTCGTGTAATCCGGAGACACTGGCCAGGGATGTAAGGTATATGAAGAAGCTGGGGTATCGGGCGGCGGAGGCTTGGTTGGTGGATATGTTTCCGGGGACGGTGCATTGCGAGGTTTGTGTGGAAATTCGTCGAATAAAATAGTTAGTTTTGGAAAATAAATGGTTAGGGGATAGAGAGCTTCACCCGGAGGAATATGAAGGCCTTTCACCGTTTGAAGACCACTACGAAGAAGAATAAGTCCATATTATTGGACACCTAAAGATTTATAATGAATACAAGATGGGAGTAGAATATTCCCGTGAATGGAGGATAAAACAAATGGCAGACAAGCAGGTAATTGATGCAATGTGGGATGACTCTCCTATTGATGTATCAACAGAAGTGAATTTTATCTGGTCTATCGCAAACAAGTTGCGCGGTACATACCAGAGCGATAAGTATAAGGATGTTATTATTCCGATGGTTATTATCCGTCGTTTCGAGTGTGCACTAGAGCCGACGAAGCAGAAGGTGGTAGAACAGTTTAAGGTGAATCCCCAATATCCGGCAAAGGCGATGTATCGTATTTCCGGATTCCAGTTTTATAACACCAGCGAATTTAATCTGGCCGAGCTGATTAACGACCCGGATAACCTTGCAGCAAACTTCAAAGCATATTTGCAGAGCTTTTCCTCGAATGTGCAGGAGATTATTGTGTCTGCAGAAAAAGGCCTTGATTTTTATAAGCAGATTGACAAGATGGACAAGAACAATCGTCTGCTCAGTGTAGTTAAGGCATTTTCCGAGCTCGACTTGAATCCGCGTACCATTGACAATGTGAAGATGGGATACATTTTCGAGGAGCTCATCCGCAAGTTCTCTGAAAATGCCGAAGCTGGTGACCACTACACTGGTCGTGATATTATCAAGCTCATGGTCAACATTTTGCTGGCAGAAGGCTGCGACGACATCTTTGATGACGGCAAGGTTATTACAGTTTTAGACCAAGCGTGCGGAACTGGTGGTATGTTATCCACCAGCTACAATTTCATCAAGCGCTATAATCCGACTGCCGATGTGCGCCTGTTTGGTCAGGAAATTAATCCGGAGTCTTATGCCATTTGCCTTGCAGAAATGCTGATTAAGGGCCAGAATGCAGAAAACATCTGCTATCAGGATACTATGGTGGCAGACCGTTTTAAGGGCACAAAGATGCGCTTTGTTATTGAAAATCCACCCTTTGGCACACCTTGGGGAGGTAAGGATGCAGCGGAAGGCGTAGAGACCGCTGTTAATGATGAATACAAAAAAGGCTTCGACGGGCGCTGGGGTGCTGGATTACCGGGTTCTGGTGATATGCAAATGCTTTTCTTACAGTCTGCCATTGACAAGATGGATAATGATTTTGGACGAGCTGCAATTATTGAGAACGGTTCTCCGCTGTTTTCAGGTGGAACAGCGTCAGGAGAAAGCCAGATTCGTCGATGGCTGTTGGAGAATGACTTGATTGAAGCGATTATTGCTTTGCCGGTTGACCTGTTTTACAACACTGGAATCGCCACCTATATCTGGGTGCTCTCCAAAAATAAACGCCCGGAGCGCAAGGGCAAAATTCAACTGATTGATGCATCTTCCTTCTTCCACAAGCTGCGTAAAGCATTGGGCGATAAAAAGAACGACATCTCCTTGGAAGACCGTAAGGCTATTACAAAATTGTATGCCGATTTTGTGGAAAACGAATATTGCAAAATTTATGCAAATGAGGAATTTATTTATCGTGAATATGTGGTAATGCAGCCACTTCAGCGTAGCTATGCCATAACGGATGAGCGCATTGAAACGATGCTCTCAAAAGGAGCACTGTATTCTCTTTATGACGAAGCAAAAGTGAATGAGTTGGAAAACGCAGAAGAATTGACAGGAAAAGACCAGAAGAAACTTGAATCAATGCAAAACAATCAACCTGTCTATGAGGCCATTATCAGTGCGCTGAGAGCTGCGGTTTCGGATGATGTATATTATTCCCCAGCAGATTTTGCGCCTGTACTTGCTTGTGTTCTTGAAAATGGAAATCTGCCGGTTTCTGCTGGTGCCGATGCAAAGCCAATGGTTGACAAAAGGCTAATGGACAAGATTGCCGATGGACTTTCTGTAATGGACAAGAAGGCAGAAATCCAGCGGGATAAAAAGGGCAATATTATTTATGATAAAGAAACCAAGGACACTGAAATCGTCAGGTTTGATGAAGATATCGATACTTACATGGCACGAGAGGTGTTGCCGCATATTCCGGATGCGAAGGCATTCTTTGAAGAAGACTTAGGAAAGAAAAAGCCTGTAATTAAAACAGGTGCGGAGATTCCTTTCACACGTTATTTTTATAAATACCAGCAGCCTGTGGCAAGCGAGGAGTTGGAAAACAAGTTCATGGAATTGGAACTTTCCGTTTCTTCCCGTGTTGCTGACCTGTTTGAATAAGGCGGTGACGATATGAGAAAATTGAAAGATAGTGAATTAGAATGGTTGGGAGATATTCCGGCAGATTGGTCAATAACAAGGATAGCAGGTCTCTATTCATTGAGGAACGAAAAGGTCAGTGACAAAGATTATCCGCCTCTTTCTGTAACAAACAAAGGTATATTACCTCAACTTGAAACTGCAGCTAAAACGAACGACGGTGATAATCGAAAACTTGTTCGTAAAGGTGATTTTGCGATTAATAGCCGTTCAGATAGGAGAGGATCTTGTGGGATATCGCGCTATGATGGTTCGGTTTCATTGATAAATATTGTATTGACACCAAGAATAGAAATGGAGCCGCAGTATTATGAATGGCTATTTCATACAATACAATTTGGTGATGAGAATTATCGTTGGGGACACGGCATAGTTGATGATTTGTGGACAACAGGTTGGCAGGAAATGAAGAAAATATCTATTCCGTTTCCACCTGTTACGGAGCAGCATCAAATTGCAGATTTTTTAAATATAACGTGTTCAAAAATTGACGCATTGACAGCTGACATCCAATTGCAAATTGATACATTGGAGTTATATCGCCGGTCTGTTATTATAGAAACCGTAACGAAAGGATTGAATCCCGATGCTGAGATGAAAGATAGTGGGATTCCGTGGATTGGTGCGATGCCAAAAAAATGGGGAATTATTAGAGGAAAATATATTCTTAAATATGTGCAGAAACCAATTCGAGAAGACGATGGTGTTATTACATGCTTCCGCGATGGAGAAGTTACCCTTCGCAGTAACCGTCGAGAAGACGGCTTCACAATGGCCGATAAAGAAATTGGATACCAAGGTATTGATGTTGGAGATTTGGTTGTGCACGGCATGGATGGGTTTGCCGGAGCGATTGGCATCTCTGACTCCCGTGGAAAGGCATCACCTGTGTTGAATGTGTTAGACACTGCGCAGAATAAAAGGTATATCATGTATTACCTGAGGAGTATGGCTTATGGGGATGTTTTTCTTGCGTTAGCAACAGGCATTCGAGTTCGCTCATGTGATTTGCGCTGGAATAAACTTGCCGAGCTGGTTTACCCTGTTCCACCGCGAGAAGAGCAGGATGCAATTGTGGCCCATATCGATGCCACTATAGAGAAAGCTAATGCTATAATTTCAGATAAAAAAGCGCAATTGGAAACATTGGATAGCTATAAAAAGTCACTCATTTATGAATATGTGACTGGAAAGAAGGAGGTACCTGCGAATGTCTGATATGCGAAGTGACAACGATATTATCATAGAATCACCTGCTAAAGATGGTACTGCAAAAAGGGCAGTAGTCTACTATGATAAGCTGATTCACAAGACATCCATTCTTTCAGAAAAGGAGTATCAAAAATATTTCCTCGAACGACTGGAGAAGGACAACGGTTATATCATTCGTAAGGCCAGCAGCTTTGAACGTTATTTTGCAATAGACCGGGATTTGCTGTTCCGTTTCCTGAATGAAACTCAGGCAGAAACGATGGACTACCTGCGAAAAATATATAAGGATGACCTGGAAGAAACCATCGTAAATTTCATCAATGCAGAGACCACAAAAACACGTGGCAGCTTATTGGATGTGCTGAAACATGGCATTGAAATATCCAACCAGAAATTGATGCTAATGTACATCAAGCCAGCCACGACTTTTAATCCGGAATTGACAAAGAAATACAGCCAGAACATCTTTTCTGTAATGGAGGAAGTCTGGGCCAGCGACAAAGAGCGTATAGATGTCGTGGTTTTCTTGAACGGTTTAGCCATTATTTCATTTGAGCTTAAGTGCAATGCTGCAGGACAATCCTATCAGGATGCAATTTATCAGTTTAGAACCGAGCGCAGCCCGAAGACTCGTCTGTTCCGTTTTAAAGCTGGATGCTTGGTAAACTTTGCGATGGATTTAGAAGAGGTGTACATGACCACTAAATTGGATGGTAATGCGACATTCTTTCTTCCATTCAATATGGGAAATGGATCCGGCGTTACTGCTGGTGCAGGAAATCCGGCTTATGAAGATAAATACAGTGTCTCTTATATGTGGGAAGATATTCTGTCAAAAGATACTGTGATTGACCTTATCAGCAAATTTATTTTTGTAGAAAGCAAGGAAAAGGTTGATGATGCAACAGGTAAAATCAAGCGGTCTGAAAATTTGATTTTCCCTCGCTACCATCAATTGGATGTCATTCGTAAGGTACTTGGTGATGTGCGCGTGAATCGCACGGCACAGAATTATCTCATACAGCATAGTGCAGGTTCCGGCAAAACAAACTCTATCGCATGGCTGGCTCATCGGTTGACTTCCTTGCATGATGCCGAGAACAAAATCATCTTTGATAATATCATCATTGTAACTGACCGTGTGGTAGTTGACCGTCAGCTGCAGAAAGCCATCATGGGTATGGATCACAAAGCTGGTCTTATCCGTGTGATGGATGATAAATGCAATTCGGCAGACCTTGCGATTGCATTGAATGGAAACACTAAAATAATTGCTACGACTATCCAAAAGTTCCCGTATATTGTAGATAGTGTTGCAGGCCTAAAAAATAAGAGCTTTGCTGTAATAATCGATGAAGCACATTCCTCTACTGCCGGTAAAGATATGGCAGCGGTCACGCTGTCACTTGGCTCAGGCGAGCAGGTTGAGAGTGATGTTGAAGATATGATTACAGATGAAATCCGTAGGAATGGTAAGCAGGCAAATGTTTCGATTTTTGCATTCACAGCCACACCGAAGCCGACGACTATACAGCTTTTTGGTCGTCTGAATACAAAGGGACAGCGAGAGGCTTTTCACGTTTATTCTATGAAGCAGGCGATTGAAGAAGGCTTTATTCTTGATGTTTTGCAGAATTATACGGAATACTCGACCTTTTATCAAATCAACAAGGAGATAGAAGATGACCCGCGCTGTAAAACAAACAGTGCAAAACGCCGGATTGCCAGATTCGTCGAGTTGCATGAGACAAATATTGCACAGCGCATAGAAGTTATTGTAGAACATTTTCGCACCACTGTTATGCATGAGCTTGGTGGACAGGCGAAGGCAATGGTTATCACGGCTTCACGCCAAAGTGCAGTGAAATACCGTCAAGCATTTGAGGACTATATTACTAAAAAGGGTTATGAAGGTATTCATGCTCTGGTTGCATTCTCCGGCAAAGTAAAGCTGGACAGTAACGAGAAGGAATACACCGAAGCATCGCTGAACGGTTTCTCTGAAGACCGACTTACAAAAGAATTTGATTCTGATGCATATCAGGTGCTGCTGGTGGCAAACAAATATCAGACCGGATTTGACCAGCCAAAGCTGTGTGCAATGTATGTTTTGAAAAAACTCAAGGGTGTAAACGCAGTCCAAACATTATCCAGGTTGAATCGAATTTGCGTTCCATACGAGAAAAAGACTTTCGTTTTGGACTTTGTAAATACCTATGAGGATATCAAGGCCGCTTTTGCCCCATATTATACGACGACTCTATTAGCCAATTCTGTTACACCGAGTGCGATTTATGATCTGGAAGCAAAGATTGATGCCTATACCCTGTTCGACCCAGATGATATCGAGGTTGCAAATGACATATTGTATGCAGATAAAGTTACAGGAAAGCAAAAACAGCGCCTGACCTTTTTTCTGCAGAAGAGCAAAAAACTGTTGGAACGCTTCGAGTATAACGAACAGCGTGAGGTAGTTGCCACAATGCGAGGGTTTGTAAGGTATTATGAGTTTTTATTGCAGGTGTCCGGTTTTGAGGATACAGACTTGCATAAAAAATATAACTTCATTTCCTACCTTCTGTCCTTCATCAACATTAAGCATCCGGGGGGTGGCTTTAATTTAGATGGCAAAATTAAAGCGTCAAACTTTGTCCAGAAAAAGGGCGAAGAGCACATAGAATCAAAACTTGTTGCTAAGCCGGTGATGAAATTACCAACAGCAGAACATTTCGGGCTTACAGAAGATAAAGAAAAACGCCTGTCAGAAATCATCGATGAAATCAACAGCCGCGCCGGAAAGAACTATGATAATGATGTAGTTGTAAAAGCCATGCTGCAGATTCGAGATATTATGATGAAGTCGGATAGACTGAAAACGAGCGCAAAGAACAACACGCAGCACGACTTTGAATTTTCCTATTTTGATGATATTGATGATGCACTTATTGAAGGACTGTCACAGAATCAGGATTTCTTCTCTTTGCTGTTATCGAATGATGAAATGAAGCGTCAGGTGCTGGGGATTTTCTCAGATGAAATTTACAGAAGCCTGCGTGAAGCAATGTAAAGGCGGTGAAAGAAAATGTTTGATAAGTTCAGACTGAAAGCGGTGCTGGTTGAATATAAAAAGTGTTTTATGCAAACGCAATGGCCAGACGAAAAGTACAAATGGGAAGCAGTAAAATGCTTCCAGGTAAATTGGGATGTCAATTCCGATGATTTTACGTATATGCTGGCTAAGGCACTTTCCCAAACAGGTAATCTGTTAGCATCTGTAAATAACTTTCCTGCAAGAATGATTACCAAGTTTGCAGAGATTGCAGAGGAAGAAGTCCGTGCTATGTTCATCGAGTTGTTTGATGAAAGCAAGGATGTATATGAGAGAATCAGCAATTTCAAGCAGAAGTCCAATAGTCTGCTCGAACGTTATGGTAATGGAGCCGCACAGCATTATCAGTATGAAAATGCGATATGTACATATTTATGGCTGCGTTATCCGGACAAATATTACATCTATAAATTGAGTGAAATCAAGGCTGTGTCCAGTGAGCTGGAGAGCGATTACACTTTCAAAAAAGGAGCCTATGCCGACAATATCCGTAATTTTCTTGCATTTTATAATGAAATATGTGCAGAGCTTAAACAGGACGATGAATTAAAGAACTTACTGGCATCACAGATTACAGGCACTTGTTATCCAGACCCAGAGCTCCATACGCTAACCATTGATGTAGGATTCTTTATTAGCAGGTACCTCAATAAAAAAGATGCCACACCCACTGCGGATGAATGGTGGCCAAGTGATTATACTCCGGCCCTTTCTGTGGACGAGTGGGAAGCTCTTCTGGGCGATAATGAAGTATTCACAGATAGCAGCCTTGAAATCATGAAACGCATGCTTGATTACGGCGGAAAGGCTACCTGCACACAACTTTCTATTAAATATGGTGAAAGCAAAAACTTTTATAACGCTGGTTCCTCGGCCCTTGCAAAGCGTGTTGTGCAGAAAACCGGCTGTCCGGTAATACCACGCGATGATGATAGCACGCGCTGGTGGCCCGTCCTCTATGTTGGGAAGAATGCAAAGAAAGATGAAGATGGAGCCTTCGTTTGGAAGTTGCGCGATGAGCTGAATGAAGCACTGAAACGGATTGATTTGGCGAAGGTCAAGCTGTATGCAAATTTGACTCCGGTTTTCTGGAAAATCAGTCATGGAACTGATTGGATCACGGATGCGGAAGCAGCAACTTTCGATAAACGTCGAGTAGTCGTTGTTCATAAGGATACCGCAGCCAAAGGTAAAACAAAGGTATCACAGGGAGAAGATTTTGTGGCCAATATGAAAAAAGGCGACTTCTTTTATCTGTGCCGTGGAAATAGTATACGGCTCCTTTGCCGTATTGATACAGATGAAGTTGAGGAGAATCCGGAAAAACAGGATGGATGGTGTGAACGCAGTTATACTGTCATTGCCGAGTCACGAGATACAAATGCATACTCTGGAGAAAAAAAGTGGTGGACGCCAAATGATAACTCCACCTGTATTCCCGTGCCGGAAAGTGAAAAAGGACTGTTTGATGAGTATATACTAAAACCGTACTTCAATTTAACGACTGAGGATTTGCTGCGCAATGACACATCGGGTATGCATTATTGGTTCCTGAATGCAAATCCAAAAATGTGGAGTATGTCCAGCATGCCGGTTGGTGAGGTGCAGGATTACACTCTTTATAACGACAATGGCAACAAGCGTCGTATTTTCCAGAACTTTTTGGATGCCAAAGCTGGTGATATGGTTATCGGATATGAATCTACGCCAGTTAAACAAATAGTAGCCCTTATGCGTATCAGTGCTGAGCAAGACGGAGAGAAGATTTATTTTGAAAAGCTGGAGGGCCTTTCTTCTCCGATTGACTTTGCAACATTGAAAGCCTGTTCTGAACTCGAAAGGATGGAATATTTCGGTATGCAGCAAGGCAGCCTGTTTAAGCTGACGAAGGGCGAATATGAATTTATCCTTGATATGATTCGGGATGAAAATCCGGCACCGGCATCAAAGGGCAATGAGAAATATGATAAAGCAAAATTCTTAGAAGATGTCTATATGACGGAAAGCAAGTATGACCGTCTGGTAGCTGTTCTTAAAAAGAAAAAGAATGTCATCCTTCAAGGCGCTCCGGGTGTCGGAAAGACATTTGCTGCGAAACGGCTGGCATATTCCATCATGGAGGAGGTGGATGATGACCGCATTGAATTCGTACAGTTCCATCAAAATTACTCCTATGAAGATTTCATGATGGGCTACAAACCGGTTGAAGACGGATTTGAGCTGAAGTATGGCATATTCTATCGTTTCTGTCAGAAGGCGGCAAACCATCTGGACAAAGATTACTTCTTTATCATCGATGAGATAAACCGTGGTAATATGAGTAAGATTTTCGGAGAGCTCCTGATGCTGATTGAGGCAGATTATCGTGATAAGAAAGCAACACTCGCCTATAACGGCTTGAGCTTTTCGGTACCAAAGTGCCTTCATATCATTGGCATGATGAATACAGCTGACCGTAGCCTGGCGATGATTGATTATGCGTTGCGTCGTCGATTCAGTTTCTTTGATATGGAGCCGGGATTTGAGTCGGAAGGCTTTATGAAATACCAGAAAGGATTAGCAAACGACACATTCGATGCCTTGATTGATAAAATCAAAGACTTGAATAGAGAGATAATGCAGGATAAGTCGCTGGGTAAGGGCTTCTGCATTGGTCACAGTTATTTATGCAATGCCAAACAATGTACGGATGACTGGATGAAGGATGTTGTCGATTTTGATATTCTTCCTATGCTTAGCGAGTATTGGTTTGACGATGCGAAAAAGCTGCAGCGTTGGGAGAACATCTTGCATGGTGTATTTCAATGACAAAGGATAAAAGCATATTAATAAATAACATATATCATATGCTGTCCTATGCTTTTCAGACGTTAAAACAGGAGAACTATGATGATGTAGCGGTCGAATCGTTTGACGAGATGTATGACCTTTTGGCCGCTATTCTTGCAAAAGGAATCGGTATTCAGTTAAAACAAGGGTTGTATCGAGAGTACATAAATCGTCAGGAAGAACTCCATGTAATGCGTGGAAAGATAAATATGCCTGGCACTATAAAGAATCGCTTGTCCCATGAACGAGTTCTTACCTGTGATTTTGATGAGCTGTCTGAGAACAATCTGTTTAACCAGATTATCAAAACAACAGTTTCTTTGCTTCTGAGAAATGCAAAGGTTAAGTCGGAGTACAAAGATGACCTAAAAAAGAAGATGTTGTTTTTCTCCAATGTTGATATTTTAGAACTGACATCCATCAGATGGTCATCGATAAGATTTCAACGTAATAATCAAACATACAGGATGTTGATTAGTATCTGCCAGTTAATTATCGAGGGAATGCTTATTACTACTGACTCCGGTGATTGTAGATTGGCTTCGTTTGTTGATGAGCAGCGTATGTGCAGATTGTATGAGAAGTTTATTCTTGAGTATTACAGTCGACATTACCCAGAATTGACAGTAAGTGCCTCTCAGATTCCTTGGTCCGTTGATGATGGTATCAGGACAATGTTACCGGTTATGCAAAGTGATATCCACTTGCAGAAGGACAATACAGTGCTCGTTATTGACGCTAAGTATTATAGTCATACAACACAAACTCAGTATGATAAGCATACGCTTCATTCAAATAATATGTATCAGATTTTTACCTATGTTAAGAATCGAGATTACGAATTTGGAGAAGATGAGCATAAGGTTTCAGGGGTGCTTCTCTACGCAAAAACCGAAGAGGAAATTCAACCGGATAATGTGTACCAGATGCACGGTAATCAGATAACAGTAAGAACGCTGGATTTAAATTTGCCTTTTAATGAGATAGCGGGACAACTGAATACAATTGCAGAATCACACTTTGATTTGCCTGAAAGGAGTGCGGTATGAGCAGAGGTATAGGAGCGCATGCCAATCTTGTATTGCAAGATGATAAGACAGTCATCTATGAGTATGGCGGCTATAATCTGAGTGAGGAAAAATACAGGAATGAGGCACACATTTATGACGGGACGATAACAATTCAGAGGAGTTGTTTCTTAGAAGCGGAAATACATGAAAAAATCAAGAAGATGCCAAGTGGCAAGAAGAAACTTGTCACTAAAAGGGTGCCGGTGGAAGTAGACTATCCAAGGTATACCGAAGATGGTTTGATTATTATTGAGAACTGTTCAAATTGCTGGAAGAGGAGATAAAACACATGCAAAACCTATGCTATCAATTAAAAGTCATACCAGCGTTTAATTCCAATATCTAGCGGCTTTTGGAGCTTGATGGAAGCTGCACCTTTGCGGCTTTGAGCGACTTAATATTGGACGCTTTTGAATTCGATCACGACCATTTATATATGTTCAGCTTGGGCAGAAAACCCTATGACCCCAACGGGATTTATTCTCCTGGAGGGAGAGCGGAAAAACGTGCGGACCGGGTTCGCTTGCAGGATGTCGATCCGGTTAAAAGAAATAAATACCTTTATCTATATGATTTTGGCGATGAATGGATATTTTATATCACGGTTATGAAAATCTGGGAGGCAGATCAGAAAATATCTGCCAAAGTAGTACAGAGCCAGGGAACATTATGCCAATATCCAAATTGTGAAGATGTTTGGGATGAAGATGGGAATGTTTGGGATGATGAAGACGATTGGGATGCCAAAGACAACTGTAATGAATACGGTTGTGAATTCACGGACGATCTGGTCATTACTCTGGTAGACGAACAAGATACAGTAGTCAAAGATAAATTGATACCACTTCCAGCGCAGCTCCAGAACATGTGGCTCCGCCTGGTCAACAAAGATGTTGTCGCAGCCGGAGACAGGGAAATGGAACTGTTTAACCGGTTGGAGAGGGCTGGTTTGGTTAAGGTCGATGAGAGTGAAACACATCTGTTTTTGAGAGTAAAGCATGGAAAGGAACATTACAAGAGCTATAATATTTGGGATAAGCTTCAGGAGCGATATGATCTTGAACATATACTGTTATCATTAGCCGGAATATATGGAGTGGTGGAGCAGGATATTCTTTATGAACTGCTTTGCGAAAATGTTATTTATTCGGTATATTCAAAGGAATTGTTTGAAGATACGGCAGAAAAACTTAAGTCCTGGGAGTTCTGGAATTGTAAGAAAACGGCGGATGGAACATCATACATCAGCTTTTTTTGCAGTGAAATTACGGAAGAAATCCTGAAAATGAGGGAAAAATACCCGGTAAAATACTATTGTCCTTTGAGCAGGGAATCGCAGGATATGCTGACGGCGGGCGGTTGGCATGCCGCCTGCCCTGTTTATGGAGAAACATTTCGTTACCTGCTCTTTGAGCGGGGATGGAGACCGGAGGCGGCGGAAGATTTTTTGGAACAGCTGGTAAAATGTGTTGCTATGGGATATAAGGAAGAAGAATATTTTGCATGGATCAGTGAGGCTCTGGCTGAACACCAGCTCTCGTTGACGAAGGCTATGCGGAAGGTGTTTCGGAAATTCCGTAACGAATTACCATCAGCTGCGCTGAAGGGATATACCTGGGGTGAATATGAGAAAGACAGAAAGGACGGGTATCATCAGCTGTCGTTGTTTGAGGAAGAACAGCCGTTTCAATAATCTTTCCGGCAGAAAGCTGCAAATATGTAATTATTAAGAGGGGGAAGGGAAGGCACTGATTCCATGAATGTTGAGGCATATAATCTGGATTCGCTTCGAGCGCTGGTAAGGAGTCTTCAAGATGAAAACCTTCGGTTGAAGGCCTTGCTGGATCAGGCGAATGTTGCATATGAGACGGCGGATATCTTTGATAAGAAGCTGGATTGCATAGAGGCGTATGACCCTGACCAGGGCGGGCGTATTCTGGATACATTTATTACAAAGGAATTGGCAAATCAGTTTTTTTCCATGTTTTGGGGAAGAACGGACGTATATGCCAGAAGAGGAGCCAAGGGAGGATATTTTCCTCAGTGTAATAACCGGTGGGATGCCAGTATATGTCCCAAACAGCGTGGAGAGAAAATATATTGTGAGGACTGCGGGCATACAGAGTGGACAAATCTTACGCCTGAAAAAATCATAAGCCACTTTGTCGGGTATAGGGAAGACGGTACGGATGTATTGGGGATATATCCATTATTTCCGGACGGAACGTGCAGATTTATTGTGTTTGATTTTGATTATCATGAAAAGGGCGCGGAGAACACCGATTTTGCCAATGTTACAGAGGAGTGGCATGATGAAGTCGATGCTTTGCGGTTGATTTGTGAGAGCAACGGTATTGCACCCTTGGTAGAGCGGTCACGGTCTGGCAGAGGCGCCCATGTATGGATTCTTTTTAAAAAACCAGTATCGGCTGCGTTGGCAAGAAGTTTTGGATTTTTGTTATTGGATAAAGGCTCAGCATCCATTAATTTGAAGTCATTTCATTATTATGACCGCATGTATCCTTCTCAGGATACGGCAAGCAGTATAGGTAATCTGATAGCGCTCCCTTTACAGGGCAGTGCGCTTAAAAATGGCAACAGCGCATTTGTTGATAAGAATTGGAACGCATATCCGGACCAGTGGGATTTTCTTATGAATCATGCAGAAAAGCTCTCAATAGAAAAAATTGCACAGCTTATGGCAAAATGGCAGGAAGAGCTTGCTGAGCTTTGCGGCATTTCTCATGACGTACTGTCCCGGAACAGGCCGAAACCGTGGAAGAAAAAGCTGTTCTTTTCTAAAACGGATGTTATTGGGAAAATGCACATTGTTCTGGGAGATGGTATTTATATTGACGCGCTTAATCTTATGCCCTGCTTACAAAATCAAATCAGAAGTATGGCAGCCTTTGATAATCCTGTATTTTATAAAAACAGCAGGCTGGGGTATTCCAATTATTATAACTTCAGTACAGTTTATATGGGGAGGGATAGTGATGGATACATCTGTATTCCAAGGGGGCTTCAAGACAACCTGATTGCAGCCTGCAAGGAGGCGGGAATCGACTATGAAATTGCGGACCACAGAGAAAAAGGAAGGCCCATACGAGTTTCCTTTAAGTGGGACCTTAGAATACAGCAGGATCTGGCAGCACAAAGATTACTTGTCTATGAACACGGGGTTCTGAGTGCGGCTACTGCTTTTGGAAAAACCGCAGTATGCAGTTATCTGATTTCGGAAAGAAAAGTAAATACATTGATACTGCTTCAAAGTAAAGATTTGTTGGAACAATGGGTAGGGGAGTTGAACAAATTTTTAAATATTGATGAGGAGCCGCCGGTTTATAAAACAAAAGGTGGCAGAGTAAAACGCAGGGAGAGCGCCATTGGAATTCTGCACGGAGGAAAAAATACGCTGACCGGTATCATCGACGTGGCGATGGTGGGAGCTGTATACAGAAAAGGGGAGTTTAATGAGTTATTTAATTCTTATGGAATGGTATTGATGGATGAGTGTCATCATTGTGGTTCTGCTACCTCGGTGGAATTGATGCAAAAGGTCAATGCCAGGTATGTTTATGGTGTTTCAGCAACACCCAAAAGAGGAGATAATCTGGAGAAACTTATTTATATGCTGATCGGGCCGATTCGCCATAGTTATACTGCCAAGGAACGGGCCATGGCGCAGGGAATCGGCCACTATGTATATCCAAGGTATACAAGAGTGGTTGATACCCGTGAAAATAAGAATGATATTAATGGAGCGTATTCTTTAATCAGTTCCAGCGCTGTCAGAAATGATATGATTCTTGATGATACCAGATTATGTGTGCAGGAAGGGAGAACGCCGGTTATTTTGACGAGGTACAAGGAGCAGGCAAAATATCTCTGGGATCATCTGCAAACGGATGCGGATCATGTATTCATTCTCTATGGGGATAACAGTGATAAGCAGAATTCCGGCATCAGACAGAAGTTAAGAGAGGTTCCCAAGGATCAGAGCCTTATTTTGGTAGCTACCGGCCAGAAAATTGGAGAGGGCTTTGATTGTCCCAGATTGGATACACTGATGCTTGCGGCGCCGGTATCTTTTTCGGGCAGGCTTGAGCAGTATTTAGGAAGATTAAATCGTGATTATGAAGGAAAAACGAAGGTCATTGTATATGATTACATTGATGCCCATATCAGCGTTTTTGACAATATGTATGCCAAAAGGCTGAAGACATATAAGCATATCGGATTTCATCTCAGCTCAAATGGAAGTCTTTCTAAACAGACCGCAAATGCTATTTATGACAGCGGAAATTATACGGATGTTTTTGAACGGGATATTGTGGAGGCAGAAAAGACGATTTTTGTTTCATGCCCCGAACTTACCTGGGATAAGGTAAAACGCTTCCTTTTTCTTGTGAAGACGAGGCAGGAAGCGGGATGTAAAGTGACGGTTATTACAAAAAATCCTCAAAACGCTTTGTATGGCAGTTCGGAGTTTGTCAGGGAACTTGTGAAGGAAATGCAGCAGGGCGGTATTTTTGTGATTTTAAAGGATGAAGTTTCAGAGCATTTTGCAGTCCTGGATGACGAGCTTGTGTGGCATGGCGGTATGAACCTTTTGGGTAAGGAAGATGCATGGGATAATCTGATGAGAATCAAGTCTGTGCAAGTGGCGGCAGAACTTTTGGAGATTGCATTAAAGAAAGAGGAATAGGGATAAAGTTAATGTGTGTGAATAGATGTTTTGTCGGGGATAGGGGGCCGCGTGCACAATCCCTTTTTCAGGGAGGGCAATAGTGGCAGGAAAACTCAAAGATTTAAGCCGTTATTTCGGGACACAAAACAGCTTTGTAAGGAGAACGGTGGTATCTGATGAACAAAGCAGCCAAATTGCCCTATTTTCTGATAATTACAGGCGGATATAAGTGGTAAAAATATAGATGTATGGTAAAATAGGAATGACATACCATAAGATTTGAAAAAGGGTAAATATATGAAAAACATACAAAAAAACACAATCCCCAAACACAGAAAACTCCATCTGATATTCAGATTCCTCCAGGGCTCCAAACTCTATTTTGCCGCCGCCGTAGCCGCATCCCTGGTATCGACCATATTAAATGCCCTGACACCTCAGATTTTTCGCTTCAGCATTGATGAGGTGCTCAGTGGAAGCAGCGGAACCATCAGTAGCAGCGGAACCAGCGGAAGTTACCTGTCCAGCCACCTCTGGGTTCTGGCGCTGATGATTGTGGCGGTGGCAATCGCCTCCGGTATTTTTACCTACATCAGCCGTACCAATACAGCCAGGGCAGGGGAGAATTTTGCTAAAAATTTGCGGGATACATTATTTATCCATGTGCAGAAGCTTCCCATGAGATGGCATGACAGGAACCAGACAGGGGATATTATCCAGCGGTGTACTTCTGATGTGGAGGTGATACGCGGATTTGTGGTTACCCAGCTTCTGGAGGTGTTCCGCACGGCCTTTCTTGTGCTTACGTCTTTTGTCATGATGTTTTCCATGAATGTGAAGCTTTCCTGCATCGTTCTCCTGTTCGTGCCGGTGGTTGTGGTGTACTCCACTGTGTTTTACCGGCTGATAGCCAAGCGGTTTACCACTGCGGACGAGGCAGAGGGAGAACTTTCCACGGTCGTGCAGGAGAATGCAACAGGAGTGCGCGTGGTGCGGGCATTCGGACGGGAACAATTTGAGATGGAGCGGTTTGACAAGAAGAATAATGCCTTTGCCAAGCTGTGGATTCGTCTGGGGACGTTATCAGGACTGTATTGGGGGATTGGGGATCTGATAACGGGGCTGCAGGTGATTGCGGTTATTATTTTCGGAGTGGTGGAAGCTGTGAATGGTTCCATATCGGTTGGTGAATTTGTGGCGTTTGCGGCTTACAATTCAACGCTGGTGTGGCCAATCCGCGGCCTTGGGCGTATTCTCTCTGATATGAGCAAGGCTGGCGTTTCGTTTGAACGTGTGGATTATATCATACGCTCCCAGGAAGAAGCCTATGGAAAGGCAGATGAAAAAGGAGGGAAGGAACGCGAACATTCCGGAGGAAAGTATGATATCTCCTTCCGGCATGTATCCTTCGGATATGAGGAAGGAAAGGATGTGCTCCGGGATATTTCATTTACAGTTCCGGAAGGCAGCACCTTTGGGATTCTGGGCGGAACGGGCAGCGGGAAGTCTACGGTAATCCAGCTTCTTTCACGGCTCTATGAGCTGGAGGAAAACAGGGGAAGCATCTGTATTGGCGGCAGAGCTGTTAAGGACATCCCCATTGAAGAGCTCAGGAGAAATATAGGAATGGTATTGCAGGAACCCTTTTTGTATTCCAGGACAATCCGGGAAAATATAGCGGCTTCCGTACCAGGCGCGTCTCTGGAGGAGATTCGGTACGCGGCTCAGATTGCGTGTATTGACGACGCCATTATGAGTTTTCCGGATGGATATGACACTCTTGTGGGGGAACGGGGAGTTACTTTGTCGGGAGGGCAGAAGCAGAGGATTGCTATTGCCAGAATGCTGCTTCGGAAAGCTCCCATTATGGTGTTTGACGATTCCTTATCAGCAGTGGATTCCCAGACAGATTACCGCATCCGCTGCGCGCTGAAGGAACATATGAGGGAGGCTACAGTTATTCTGATATCCCACAGGGTGACATCTCTTATGGGCGCAGATGAAATCCTGGTGCTGAATCAGGGAAAAATAGAAGAACGCGGAACCCACGGGGAACTGATACGGAGGAATGGAATCTATCGCAGGATTTATGAAATACAGATGAGCCGTGATGACAGAGACATGATGGGACAGGATGAAAAGGATAAAAAGAATAAAAAGGATAAGATGAGTAAAGAGGATAAGATGGATGGGGGGATAATCAATGGCAGCATATGAAGAACAGGAGTATAATAATCCCTTCAGCTTCCGCATATGGATGAAGCTGTTTCCGTTTTTCAAGCCGTATAAGAAGTTTTTCGCAATTACGCTGGGTCTTAATATTCTGCTTGCGGGAGTGGATATCCTTGTGCCTCTGTTCCAGAGCTATGCCATTGATACATTCATTATCCCGGATCGTTTGGATGGGCTTGGAGTATTTACCCTGGTTTATATTTCTGTTATTGTGGCCCAGACTGTCTGTGTGTATGTGTCGGTTCACGCGGCTACATCCATAGAGATGAATGTGGGAAAGGATTTAAAGAGAGCGCAGTTTAAACATTTGCAGACCTTGTCGTTTTCCTACTATAATACGACTCCGGTGGGATATATCCACGCCCGGGTGATGAGTGATACTTTGAGGATTGCGGGGATGATAGCCTGGGGCCTGGTGGATATGTTCTGGGCCCTGATTTATGTGGTCAGTGTGTTTGTGATTATGTTTATGCTGAACGCGCAGCTGGCATTTATCATCACCATGATTGTTCCGTGTATTGCCCTTTTGACCGTGTATTTCCAGAATCGGATTCTGAAATGGAACCGGAAGGTGAGGCGGATCAATTCCCAGATTACCAGCGCGTACAATGAAGGCATTACCGGGGTTAAGACGTCAAAGAGTATGGTCATTGAATCGGACAATGAAAAACGCTTCTTTGAAAAGACATCGGATATGCATCAGTCGGCGATCCGTTCGGCTAAGCTGAATGCGGTCTATATTCCGGCTATTTTGTTTTTCAGCTCTGTGGCTTCAGCTGTGGTGTTGGCAAAGGGCGGCTATATGGTCCAGGAAAATATCATTAAACTGGGGACGCTGTCTGTATTTATCTCGTATGCGGTTGTTATATTTGAACCCATACAGCAGCTTGCCAGACTGCTGGCGGAGTTGATTTCCTGTCAGGCAAATATTGAGCGGGTGATGGATCTGCTGGAACAAAAGCCAATGTGGTGGACAGAACCGATGTGCTCAGGAAGTACGGAGACGCATTTTCGCCTAATAAGGGGAATTGGGAAAAAATCCAGGGAGACATTGTGTTTGAGGATGTTTCCTTTATGTACCCGGACGGGAAGGAATACGTGCTGGAACATTTTGACCTTCATGTGCCTGCCGGCATGAATGTTGCCATTGTGGGTGAGACAGGGGCGGGAAAGTCTACCCTTGTGAACCTGGTGGGGCGTTTCTTTGAACCTACAAAGGGAAGGATATTGATTGACGGTGTGGATTACCGGGAACGGTCGCAGCTGTGGCTTCACAGCCAGATTGGTTATGTGCTGCAAAATCCGCACCTGTTTTCGGGAACTGTGCGGGAAAATATAAGGTATGGCCGCCTGGATGCATCGGATGAGGAGATTGAAGAGGCGGCCAGGAATGTGTCTGCGGATATGGTTGTGGCGAAAATGGAAAAGGGGTATGACAGCGATGTGGGAGAAAGCGGAGGCCTGTTGTCCACAGGCGAGAAGCAGCTGATTTCATTTGCGCGGGCAGTTCTGGCCAATCCAGCCATTTTCGTTCTGGACGAGGCTACCTCCTCCATTGATACCCAGACGGAAAAACTGATTCAGGATGCCACCAACCATCTGCTGAAGGGACATACTTCCTTTGTGATTGCACACCGCTTATCCACAATCCGTCAGGCTGATTTGATATTGGTTGTGAAGGATGGGAAAATCATAGAGCGGGGCAGTCATCCGGAACTGCTGGAGCAAAAGGGATATTATTATGAACTGTATTCCAGGCAGTTTGAGGAAGAGGAGGCTATGAAGGTGTTCGCAGGGGCAACGTTCGCGGGAGAAACAGATTGGGAATCAGTATGCCAGCCATAAATAAGGAGAAAGAAATGAGACTTCAAGAAGCGTGTGTCCGGTTTAATAAATTAGCAGGTATCAGATTTGAGGAATTGTTCAGCCAGAACGATATGAACATGATTATCATTAATAAAGGGAAAACAGGCCAGCTTTTGGAGCTGGCCCTGGGAATGCATTTGTCCAGCACAAACCTGGATTTTGATGATGGGGAATTGAGAACTAACAAGTGTGATAATGCGGGTAATCCAAAGCAAACGGTTTTTATTACACAGATTAGCAGTGTGATCGATGAACTTATTCAGGAGCGTCCCTTTGAGGAAACGCATTTGTACGAAAAAATCAGCAATATTTTATATGTGCCGGTCTGTAAAGACGGCAATCCCAAAGACTGGATGTTTTTGCCCAGCATCCATATCGATCTCAGTTCGCCCCGGTATGCGCAGCTTCGGGATATTTGGCGTTCAGATTACTACTCCATTTGCAGGCAGCTGAGGATGCACATAGAGACAAGCCCGGATAGGCGCATACATACATCCAACGGACAGCATATACAGGTGCGGAGCAAGGATTCAATGCCGTATCGCCCTATTTATTCCGGAGTATATGGCCGTAATGTTTCAAATAAGAACCATGCGTTCTATTTCCGTAAGGAGTTTGTCTATGATATCCGCAGTATGAGCAGATAGGTATGGGTACCGGAACATTTTCAGGAAGGCCGAATCCGGCCTTCTTCTGCCGGCCTTGCCGAATCCGGCTATTCACCGCCGGCCCGTTTTTTAATATACGTCTGATTTCACCCCGCCTTTTATTCTCCTAACCGGCCCCGCCGTCAATACTCCACATGCATCACTATATTTTGTGGATAATCTCCATATGATTTCCGAAAATGTTGATTCCGCCCACATGTTTTGCGTCCTTTTTAATTTCTATCTTAAAAGAGATATAGGGCTGGGCTGAAAGCGCAAGGGTATCAAGGTTGATTTCTTCTGATTTCATCACCCCGTCTAAATAAGTTCCGCTCCCATCCACGCTGATTGTTTTTAAAAGACCGAATTGTGTGTTTCCGTCTGTCCACCAGATCGGTGTCAGTTTTCCGTGCCTTCCTCCAAAATCGCCGGGAGAGGTATAGGTAAGAAGTTCCCTGTCATTGATGGAAAATGTAATGTCGGAGGGCCACACATTCCGGTATCCAGGTGCCTCGGAGCAGATTTCCAGGCTGAATGATACATAATTTGGATTTTTGCCGCTGATGAAATGGTTCGGGAAGCGGTATTCCACAAAACCCCTCTGGAACCAGATTAACTGTGCTGCGCTTCTGCCGGGTGAGTAAAAAGATTTTATATCATCGCAGGAATCAATGTAGGTTTCCTCGTTTACCATTCCGCAGGTTGGATGAATCCTGAAATCGTAATAATTCCCAATGGGCATATCCACGCTGAATGACCGCCGCTCCTTCTCCTGGGGAGAAGTGTTGATAGACAGAAACACATCCTCTGCCCTGGAACTGCATACTTTTTGGGAACCCCGGACGCCCGGAAGCATCTCTGTATTAATCAGATTGGCTTCTTCCAGCATATTCACATGAAATGCAGCCGATGAAACAGGAATCGTAAGCTCCTGCGCCAGTTCCACGATATTCATGGACTTATGTTTTAACAGCGCCAGCATCCGGATTCTGACTCTGGATGAAAGCGCCTTTCCAAGCCGTTCAAATAATTCATAATTCTCTTCTGAATCAATGTCAAGTACAATATGCCGGTCTATCTTTTCTTTTTCATTTGCTGATTGCCGATTCATAAATACCCCCCGCAGCTTACTTTTATGCATAGCCAATTTTTATGCATAGCCAATTTTTACACATAGCCGACTTTTACACACATCCAACTTCCTGCATAGCCAACCTTTTTCAACCATACCCATTCAGAATGCTTTATTGTTTTATTATATCGGGTGTAAAAGTAAAAAACAAGGAGATTGAATGTTAATCCTGCCATTTATTACAGTAATACTGTATTAATCAAGCCACACCAAAACATTAATTTTGGAAATATGCACAAATATTTTATTATTATACCCATAATATATTGACATTTTGTACAATAAGTGCTATTTTAAAGGTACATTAAAACTGCAAGTAAAGATGTGAGGGTGCCATGACAAAATTTTATAAAAAAGGATATCCCAGACCACAGTTTGTGAGGGAATCATTTTTCTCCCTGAATGGAGAATGGAACTTCAGATTCGATCCCCGAAAGGAGGGAATCAAATGCGGATGGCAGAATGGATTTGAAGACCGGAAAATTATCGTCCGTTTTCGTATGAAAGTCCGGCGGGCGGAATTGGGGTACAGGATGAATGCAATGTTGTCTGGTATTCCAGAAGCCAGTCATTTGAACTTCACGAAGGGAAAAGAATCCTTTTAAACTTTGAAGGGTCGGATTACCGGACGGAGCTCTGGGTCAATGGAATTTATATGGGAGTTCACGAAGGCGGATATACCAGATTCACCTTTGATATTACCGAAGCACTGAAAAAAACGGGGAATCAACTGGTCTGCCGCATTGAAGATACCTATTCAACCGTACAGCCCAGAGGAAAACAGCGGTGGCTTAAACAAAATTATGACTGCTGGTATACCCAGACAACGGGAATCTGGAAGGATGTATGGGCAGAAGAAACTGACAGCAGTTATTTAACAGCCCTTTATTTAACACCTCTCTATGACGAAAATTCCCTGGATGTTGATTATGAACTGAATTTATGGAAGGACAGCTCTGATTCATTTGAAATTGAAACCATTATTACATTTGAGAATTTTACCATTTATTCCGGAAAAGATAAAGTCATAAAAAATGCGTTTTCCAAAAAAATCTCTCTTGTTAATGATGAAATCAAGTGGAAAGTACGATACTGGTGTCCTAAATCACCTAACCTCTATGATGTATGCATCAGAATTTATAAAAATGGGAAGGTAATTGATGAGGTTGGCTCCTATTTCGGTTTACGGAAAATATCCACTGATTCCGGCAGAGTAAAACTCAATAACATGGACTTCTATTTAAAGATGGTGTTGGACCAGGGCTACTGGGAATCGTCCCTGCTGACCCCGCCGGATGAAGAGGCGCTGATTCTGGATATTAAAAAAATACTGGAATATGGATATAACGGAGTAAGGAAACACCAAAAGATTGAAGACGAACGCTTCTACTACTGGGCTGATGTCTATGGTCTTACTGTCTGGTGCGAGGCGCCTTCGTTCTATGAATTTGACCGCAGGGCCATTGAATGTGTGACAAAAGAGTGGGTTGACATCGTAAAACAGCATTATAACCATCCGTCCATCATTACCTGGGTTCCATTTAATGAATCCTGGGGGATTCCAAGAATCCTATGTGATAAAAAACAGCAGGTTTTTACGGAAGCCATTTACTATCTGACGAAATCCCTGGACGCCACCCGGCCTGTCATCAGCAACGACGGATGGGAGCACACGAAATCCGATATCATAACACTTCATGATTATGCGGAATATGGGGAGGATCTTCTTAGCCACTGGACGGATTGGGAACAAAACCTGTCCAATACCCAATCCTTTAACGGGGAGCGCTATGCCTTTGCCGGCGGTTTCCGTTATGAGGGACAGCCTATTATTTTAAGTGAATTTGGCGGAATCGCTTTCTGTAAGGATGAAAAGGCGTGGGGATATGGGAACGCAGAAACATCAGAAGGCGGTTATCTGGAACGGCTGAATAGCCTGACAGACGCGATATATAGTATGGATTTTATCAGCGGATATTGTTACACACAGCTGACCGACGTAGAGCAGGAACAAAACGGACACATGGATATGAACAGACGGGACAAAGTGGATGCCGAAAAAATAAGAACCATTATACAAGGAGGAAGAAAATGAGAAAGAGATTATTAGCACTTGGACTGGCAGGAATCATGGCGGCGTCAGCTGCCTTAACCGGATGCTCCGGTTCCAATGGAGCGGCAGAAACAAAAAGTGAAGCAGCCCAGACAGAGGGATCTGAGGGCGGAAAAACAGTAATTACCTTTTGGAACGGTTTTACGGGTTCTGATAAGGATACCCTGGAAGCACTTGTTCAAAAGTACAATGATACCAATGACAAGAACATTGAAGTACAGATGAATATAATGCCCTGGGACAGCCTTTACCAGAAGCTCGCCACGGTACTTCCGGTAGGCGAGGGGCCTGATATTCTGGCATTTGCTCCGGAGCGCCTTGGCACGTATGCGGAACCGGGTGCCCTGGCGCCTGTTGACGATGCTTATGCAGATGGAATCATTGATGAATCAGTGGTGCCCGATGCGCTGAAGGACAATTTAAAGTGGAAGGGGACCTATTACGGCGTACCCATGAACTTTGCAACCCTTCTTTTATATTAC
>QFCH01000817.1_pt1 | contig 76152 bp, 61 predicted proteins | sample 5346071 | NCBI WGS metagenome assembly QFCH01 (sample SAMN09062255, study PRJNA434731) | Human gut metagenome, whole genome shotgun sequencing project. | isolation source: stool timepoint B chromium assembly | host: Homo sapiens | collected 2015
AGAGCATCTGCCTTACAAGCAGAGGGTCATAGGTTCGAGCCCTATAGGCCCCATTAATGCCGGCGTGGCGGAATAGGTAGACGCACAGGACTTAAAATCCTGCGGGACTTATCCTCCCGTACCGGTTCGATTCCGGTCGCCGGCAGTGAAAATTTATTAATATGTGTGCGTAGCTCAGCTGGATAGAGCGTCTGACTACGGATCAGAAGGTCGGGAGTTCGAATCTTCTCGCACACGTTTGAAAAGCCTTGATTTTCAAGGCTTTTTTGTTTTCAATAAATTTCAAAATCACTTCCTGGTTTATTAGTTAGAAAGAAAGCACCCTAAACAGGGTGCTGGATCAGTTTTTCTCTTTGCCTGAAATACTCCGTTCATAAAAAAATATATATTGCTGCATCACTCCACGAAATCCGCTATATTTTGAGAAATTGTCCTGGACGATTGTCTGATACAGCTTATTTTTAGGCAGTTCTTCGTACTCAGGTTGATAATATTCCTTTAAAAGAATCCTTTGAATCCATGTGTCAATTGGGAAAGCATCGATATGGTGCAGCCCGAAAAGACAGATACAATTGGCAACTTTTTCACCAATACCAAAAAAGCCAGTCAAATAAGCCATCGCCTGATCATATGTAAGGGTTTGTAAATAATTAAGATCCAGTGTGTTCTGGCAGGCTTCCATAACAGCCTTGAAAATATATTTAGATCGATAACCCAGTTTAAAATTCCTTAAATCTTCTTCGGTTACACAGGATAGTTGTTCAGGTGTTGGAAACGTATAATAAGTAATTGTTTTTTCAGAACAAGGGGAAATACATGGATCATGAGAATTTAAAACAGGCAGTGTGACGGTCAGACGTGTTCCATAGTGGCGGCTCAGCAGTTCTACGGCTTCTCGTATTTTGGGAATGGTTTTTTGCTGGGAAATAATAAAAGTAAGAATCATTTCCCATGGATCCTGTCTGAGAATACGAATTCCACGGCCATAGTGTGAGGCTTTGTAAAGGTAAGAATCACATGGATCGACAGCATTTATGAAAGATGCGTAATCTGTATTGATGTCGAAATAGTGAAGCCAAAAATCATTTTGATTGTCAGGACAGTTAAATGTAAATATTTGATCCGATTGGTAGACTTCTAAATAGTTATTCTGACTGATAACTTGGTAAGCTGCATTATTTTTGCTGCTATTGTCTGAAGAAAGCAAAAGCATGCGAAAACATTGGCCGGATTGGGCAATTTGATGTAAATTAAAATTTTCAATTTCTTTTATAAACATTTTGTATGGGCACCCCTTGTAAAATTGTATGAATGACGTGTGTTGAGTCGATTTAGTGGAATATGCTTTGTATTATATCATTTTTATTTGCATATTAGAATATTAAAAGTAGAGATGAAAGTTAAAAATCAATAGGGAAAGTTATTGACAATCTGTGAAAGATTAAGTAAAATATGTTTATTCGTAAACAATTAGCTAGTTTATAATTTATATATAAATAGTTTAGTAATGAACGATAGGAGGCTATGATGAAAAATGAAAATACCGTAGGATTTGAGATCAGAACACTGAATAATTTAATGTTCAGATATTTTGTAGCGGTCGGGGAAACCCATGGATTTGATGAATGTACAGTTATGCATGGCTGGGTGCTTGGTTTTTTGTATGAGCATCCAGATCGTGTGGTTTTTCAGAAAGATATTGAGAATGAATTTTTTATTTCACGTTCATCGGTTACTGGAATTGTGAAAGTCATGGAAAAGAAAGGATATATTATCAGAGAATCTGTTGCTTATGATGCCAGATTGAAAAAGTTGACACTGACATCGCAAGGACGGCGTGTGTATGAAGAAACGATCCAGGATATCGAGCGTGTAGAAAAAATGATATGTTCAGGCATTTCTCAAGAACGGCTGAAAAATTTTTATACGGTGATTCAGCAGATGAAGAAAAATATATTGTCAGAGTACGGTGAAAAATTGTGTTTGAAATTTTTCCAGGATTAAAATGGCATAATAAAAAGATCAACATTAAAAATATGTATGGCAAGAATAGTTATGGTAAAAAAGGAGGAATAATCCAATGTTAAAAACACTTGGAGCACAAACGAAAGGAATTCGTGCAGCCTCCGCTTTAACGCCGTTGTTTATGATTCTGGAGGTCATGATGGAGACGATCATTCCATTAATGATGGCCTCAATTATAGATGACGGTGTTGAAGCCGGAGACATTCATCATATTTATATGATGGGCATATGGATGGTTGTAGTCGCCGGTGCCAGCCTTTTCGCAGGAACAATGGGCGGAGTGTTTGGTGCAAAGGCATCAACTGGCTTTGCCAGAAATCTGAGAAAAGCTATGTATGAGAACATACAGACATTTTCATTTGCAAATATTGATAAATACAGTACTGCCGGATTGGTTACACGACTGACAACGGATGTCACAAATCTGCAGATGGCTTATCAAATGATTTTACGTATGTGTATTCGTGCACCGTTTAGCCTGATTTGCGCTATGGCTATGGCATTTTTTATTAATACAAGAATTGCAAGTATTTATCTGATTGCGGTTATTGTTCTTGGTATTTGCCTGGTACTGATTATGAGTCGGGCGACAAAATATTTTAATCAGGTATTTAAAAAGTATGATGATTTAAATGCCAGTGTCCAGGAAAATGTGACAGGCATTCGCGTTGTTAAGGCGTATGTTCGTGAGGATTTTGAAAGAGAAAAGTTTCGGAATGCCAGCAATAATGTTTATAAAATGTTTGTGAAAGCGGAACGTATTATTTCGTTAAATTCCCCCATGATGCAGCTCACGGTTTATTCATGTATTTTATTAATCAGCTGGATCGGTGCAAAAATGATTGTGGGCAGCAGCCTTACAACAGGCGAGCTGATGAGTCTTCTTACGTATTGCATGAATATTCTCATGAGTCTGATGATGTTGTCCATGGTTTTTGTGATGATTACAATGAGTATTGCCAGCGCCAGACGTATTGCGGCTGTATTGGAAGAAAAGAGTACATTGACAAATCCGGAGAATCCTGTAATGGACGTTTTAGATGGAAGTATTCGTTTTGAACATGTAGATTTTAAATACAAAAAAAATAGTGAGAAATTTGTATTGACAGATATTGATTTGGATATTAAGGCAGGAGAGACTATCGGTATTATTGGAGGCACAGGAAGTGCAAAATCCAGTCTTGTCAGTCTGATCAGCCGTCTGTATGATGTTACCGGAGGTACTGTTTATGTAGGCGGCCGTGACGTTCGGACGTATGATATGGAAGTACTGAGAAATCAGGTTGCTGTGGTTCTTCAGAAAAATGTACTATTTAGCGGTACGATTCTTGAAAATCTTCGTTGGGGAGATAAAAATGCCACAGACGAGGAGTGCATTAGAGCCTGTCAGTTAGCCTGTGCTGATGAATTTATTGAAAAATTTCCGGATAGGTATGAAACCTACATCGAACAGGGCGGAACGAATGTATCCGGCGGCCAGAAGCAGAGGCTTTGTATAGCGCGGGCGCTGCTTAAGAAGCCTAAAATCTTAATTCTTGATGATTCCACAAGTGCTGTTGATACAGCCACAGATGCTAAAATTCGCAAGGCATTTGCTCAGGAAATTCCAGGGACAACGAAGTTAATTATTGCCCAGAGGATTTCCAGCATACAGAGTGCTGACCGAATTATTGTGATGGAAGATGGGAAAGTTAATGGGTTTGGTACTCATGAAGCGTTGCTTGCGTCAAATAAGATTTACCGTGAAGTTTATGAATCTCAGACCAAAGGCGGAGGCGATTTTGATGAGAAGGGAGGCGATCGATAATGGAGGAAAGAAAAAATTCGACCCCGTCTTCATCCATGTCCAGAGGACCTAAGGGACCTGGCGGGAGAATGCGGGGACCAATGCCAAAAGTTAAAAATCCAGGCAAGCTTTTGCTGCGGATTCTTAAATACGTGATGAAATATTATGGCATTAGTGTAATTATTGTGGCATTGTGTATATTTATTGGTGTAATTGCTAATGTCCAGGGTACCATGTTTATGCAGACATTAATTGATGACTATATTTTTCCTTTGCTTCAAAGCCCTGATCCGGATTTTGGCCCATTGGGAATGGCGATTTTAAAAGTGGGTATTTTTTATCTGGTCGGTGTTGTATCGACGCTGGTATATAGCCGGATTATGGTTTATGTAACTCAGGGGACGCTGAGAAATATTCGAAATGAAATGTTTATACATATGGAAAGTCTGCCGATTAAATATTTTGATACGCATCCCCATGGGGACATTATGTCCGTATATACAAATGATATTGATACATTGCGTCAGATGATCAGTCAGAGTATGCCGCAAATGCTGAGCAGTATCATTACGGTTGTCAGTGTATTTATAAGTATGGTTATCCTAAATATTCCACTGACAATTCTTACTTTGCTGATGGTTGGTGCTATGCTTTTCGCAGCCCGGAAACTGGCAGGACTAAGCAGTAAATTTTTTATGGCTCAGCAGAGTGACCTGGGAAAAATGAATGGTTTCATTGAAGAGATGATGGAAGGACAAAAGGTCATAAAGGTTTTCTGCCATGAGGAGGAAAGCAAAGCACAGTTTAACCGATTAAACGATCAGTTATTTGAAAGTGCAAATAATGCAAATAAATTTGCGAATATATTGATGCCTGTCAATGCACAGATCGGCAATATCAGTTATGTACTTTGTGCTATTGTCGGGGGAATTCTGGCAATTAATGGTGTCGGAGGATTTACACTTGGCGGTTTGGCCAGTTTCCTTTCATTTAATAAAAGCTTCAGTATGCCGGTGAATCAGATCAGCCAGCAGTTAAACAGTATCGTTATGGCATTGGCTGGGGCGGATCGTATATTTAAACTTCTGGATGAGACACCGGAAACGGATGAAGGCTATGTGACTCTGGTTAATGTAGAGGTAAAAGACGGTCAGTTTGTGGAATCGCAAAAACGTACTGGGCACTGGGCATGGAAACATTATCATAAGGCCGATGGTACGGTGGATTATGTGGAACTCAAAGGGGATGTTGTGTTCGATGACGTTGATTTTGGCTATAATCCTGATAAGATCGTTCTTCATAATATTAAAATGTTCGCTCAGCCGGGACAGAAGCTGGCATTTGTAGGTTCCACCGGTGCGGGCAAGACGACAATTACAAATTTGATAAATCGTTTTTATGATATTCAGGATGGCAAGATCCGCTATGACGGCATTAATATTAATAAGATTAAAAAAGCAGATTTAAGGCGTTCGCTTGGGATTGTCCTTCAGGATACGCAGCTATTCACAGCTACGATCATGGAAAATATCCGCTATGGAAACCTGGATGCCACTGATGAGGAAGTGATTGCGGCGGCCAAGCTTGCCAATGCAGACAGTTTTATCACCCGACTTCCGGACGGTTATCAGACGGTGATTACCGGTAATGGTGCTAATTTAAGTCAGGGACAGCGTCAGCTGCTGGCTATTGCCAGAGCGGCTGTAGCTGATCCTCCGGTGCTGATTCTTGATGAAGCTACCAGCTCCATTGATACGCGTACAGAAGTTCTTGTCCAGGACGGCATGGATAAATTAATGTCCGGGCGTACAACTTTTGTGATTGCCCACCGCCTATCTACGGTAAGAAATAGTGATTGTATTATGGTTCTGGAAAATGGCCGCATTATTGAACGGGGAACCCATGATCAACTGATTGGGGAACGAGGAAAATATTATCAGCTTTATACGGGGAATTCTGCGCAAGGTTTATAAATATAAAATATAAGTATTACTTATATTACAAAGTAAATAATTTAATAAGACTAATTAATCCACTTTCGTTGACAAATAAATTAAAATAAGGTACTCTATTTTTATAAGAGCCGTGCAACTGGCGGAAGCAGAGAAACTGCAGGGGAGTACGGATTAAAGAAAAGTCGACCGCCTGGGCTGTCTTTAGAGCAGACCCAGGCTTTTTCTTATGGAAGGCAAAAGAATCCATGTGTGGGTTCTGGGATCCAGGATCTTATTGATATGATGAAAAGGAGAATCAAGTATGGAAAAGATTTCATTGGTAAAAGAACTTTCATCGAATGCTTATCCAGGCAGAGGCATTGTGATTGGAAAAACACCGGATGGTACAAAAGCAGTGACCGCATATTTTATTATGGGGCGCAGTGAAAACAGCAGAAATCGTGTCTTTGTTAAAGATGGAGAAGGGATTCGTACCCAGGCTTTTGACCCGGATAAACTTGTGGATCCAAGTCTGATCATTTATGCGCCTGTACGTGTTTTGGGAAATAAGACAATTGTCACAAATGGTGATCAGACAGATACTATTTATGAGTTAATGGATAAGCAGATGACTTTTGAACAGGCACTGAGAACCAGGGAATTTGAGCCTGATGCCCCCAATTACACACCGCGTATTTCAGGAATTATGCATATTGAAAACGGAAAATATAATTATGCATTATCGATTTTAAAGAGCAATAACGGTGATCCTCAATCCTGTAATCGCTATACATTTGCATACACAAACCCTACTGCCGGAGAAGGACATTTCATCCACACTTATAAGTGTGACGGTGATCCGCTTCCAAGTTTTGAGGGTGAGCCTAAATTGGTGGAAACTGTGGATGATATCGATGAATATACCAATCTTTTGTGGACAAATCTTAATGCAGATAATAAAGTTTCATTATTTGTGCGTTATATTGATATTGCTACAGGTCAATACGAATCAAGAATCGTCAATAAACATTGTTAATTACTTGTCGGAAATAATCTGAAGATTGAAAATAGGAGGACCAATCATGAGAGAAGTGGAATTAAAATATGGATGTAATCCAAATCAGAAGCCTTCAAAGATATATATGAATGAAGGTGAACTTCCAATTAAGGTTTTAAACGGAAAACCAGGTTATATTAATTTTCTGGATGCATTTAACGGCTGGCAGCTTGTACGGGAATTAAAGCAGGCCACAGGTCTTCCGGCAGCGACATCTTTTAAACATGTATCTCCGGCCGGAGCCGCTGTAGGTCTTCCGCTGACAGGTGTAGAACGTAAAATTTACTGGGTGGATGACATGGGTGAGCTGACACCTATGGCCAGCGCTTATGCCCGTGCCAGAGGTGCAGATCGTATGTCATCATTTGGAGATTTTATTGCTCTGTCAGATCCATGTGATGTGGCAACTGCTAAAATCATTAAAAGAGAAGTTTCAGACGGTATTATTGCACCTGGATATGAACCCGAAGCACTGGAAATTTTAAAAGCAAAGAAAAAAGGAAATTATAATGTAATAGAAATCGATCCTTCTTATGTTCCGGCACCGGTTGAACATAAAGAGGTTTTTGGTATTACTTTTGAACAGGGAAGAAATGAACTTCAAATTAATGAGGAATTACTGTCAAATATTGTGACAGAAAACAAGGAAATTCCAGAATCTGCAAAAATTGATCTGATTATTGCTTTAATTACATTAAAATATACTCAGTCTAATTCTGTATGCTATGCCAAAGGCGGACAGGCCATCGGAATTGGTGCTGGACAGCAGTCCAGAATTCATTGCACACGCCTTGCAGGACAAAAAGCTGATAACTGGTTTTTGCGGCAGGCTCCACAGGTTCTTAATTTACAGTTTGTAGATAAAATTGGCCGTGCGGATCGGGATAATGCCATTGATTTATATATCGGTGAGGACTATATGGATGTTTTGGCTGATGGTGAGTGGGAAAAGACTTTTAAAGTGAAACCAGAAGTATTTACTAAAGAGGAAAAACGTCAATGGCTGAACCAGATGAAAGATGTTGCCTTAGGTTCAGATGCCTTTTTCCCATTTGGGGATAATATTGAACGTGCGCATAAAAGCGGTGTGCAATATGTAGCTCAGCCCGGAGGATCCATCAGGGATGATCATGTTATTGAAACATGCAATAAATATGGTATGGCTATGTGCTTTACTGGTATCCGGCTTTTCCATCATTGATTTGTTCGGTATGTGAAACTTATATCTTTATGGAATCTTAATACTGTGGCCATTGAATCTTCATACGGACTGTTGTATAATCATAGCAACAAAATTAAGTTATTTAAGGCAATCAAAGGAGGTCCTTGAATTATGAAAATGGTTATGGCAATTCTCCACAGGGATGATGAAGACGAAACAATCAGTGAACTTCACAAAAATAAATTTTTTGTGACAAAGTTATCCACAACAGGGGGCCTGCTTAAGAATAAAAGCACCACAATTCTTACGGTGACTGATGACGATAAGGTCCCCATGGTGATGGAAATTATAAAGAAAAACTCAGGTGAGCGTAAAACGGTTTCATATGCGAACCCGACGCTGATTCCAGGGAAAGGCTGTGTCGGTACATTCCCGATGGTCCCTATTGATATACAGGTTGGCGGAAGCACAGTTTTTGTACTAAATGTTGAGGATTTTCAAAAATACTAAATCAATCATGGCTCGGAAGTTTTTTCAATGGACTTCTGAGCTGTTTTTGTTTACAATATCCGTATGTTGACAGAAGATTACGGGTGTGCTATGATTTTTTCAGAAATAAAGTCAAGAGGTGAAAAGATGATTATTCGATAATCTGATGAATTGAATGAGACGACAAAATAGAAATTGTACCCAGGAACTAAACGCTGGCAGTCAGCAGTCAGGGGAATTTTATGCCCGCAGAAAGTTCGTGTCGTTTCAGAGACAGATTATCGCGATGATCATTTAATATGGCGCTGTACATAAGAACAGTCTGTTTTGTATTTTGTAGATTTACAGGTGTTTTAGGTGTGCAGTTAAATCAATAATGATATATGCGGTCGTAGGCCTGTCTCTGGAATGGAGACAGGTCTTTTTTGATTAAGTCTGTCGGAGCGGTGGATATGATGTCTTATAAGAGATTAAGGAAAAGAGGAAATAGACATGCTTCAAATCAAAAATTTGACAATTGTACATAAGAAGGATTTAAGAACAATGGTTGATCAGTTTACGTGGTCGCTGAATCCTGGAGATAAAGCGGCCGTGATTGGTGAGGAGGGCAATGGAAAGTCCACGTTACTGAAACTGATTTACAATCCCCAATTAGTGGAGGACTATATTCAATATACCGGAGAAATCATGAGAGGCCGAAGCCGTTTCGGTTATTTGGCACAGGAGCTTGAAGTTTGCTATGATCAGTTGAGTTTAATGGCGTATTTTCAGGACTGTCCATTTTTTTATGACAGATCTTATAATGAGCTTGCAGATATTGCAAGGCAGTTAAAACTGCCATCGGATATTTTTTATATGGAACAGCCGGTAAAGTCTTTATCAGGTGGAGAAAAAGTAAAGATACAGTTGGCCAGGATTCTGATTGAGCAGCCGGATATTTTGTTGCTGGATGAACCGTCCAATGACATTGATCTGGATACGCTTCAATGGCTGGAGCGCTTTATCAGGAATTGTCCGCTTCCGATTTTATATGTGTCGCATGATGAAACATTGCTTGAAAATACGGCAAATGTAGTGATCCATTTTGAACAGCTGCGTCGTAAAACCATGGCCAGAGCTACTGTGGCAAAAACAGGCTATCAAACATATGTGAAAGAACGTCTGTCAAAGATGGAGCACCAGGAGCAGATTGCCCGTAAGGAACAAAGTGAGTATGAAAAGCAGCAGGAACGATACAGAAAAATAATGCAGAAGGTGGAACATCAGCAAAATACAATTACACGGCAAAATCCCCACGGCGGTCAGCTGCTGAAAAAGAAAATGCATGCGGTTAAATCCATGGGACGCCGGATGGAACGGGAACATGAGCAGATGACAGAAATACCGGATACAGAGGATGCCATTATGGTTCAGTGGACTTCGAAGACGGATTTGCCTGCCGGGAAAAATATTTTAGATTTTGAATTGGACTGCCTGGCAGCCTGTGATGAGAAAGTTTTGGCCCGGGATTTAACTTTGCATATTCGAGGTCCGGAAAAAATTTGTATCATTGGAAAAAATGGCGTGGGAAAAACAACTTTAATTCGGATGATTGCCCATGAGCTTTTAAAACGCAGGGATCTTCATACTGTGTATATGCCTCAGAATTATGAAGAATTAATGGATTTTGATCAAACACCCGTAGAGTTTCTCGATAAAACTGGTGATCGGGAAAATATAAACAAAGTGCGGACCTTTCTTGGGAGTATGAAGTATACGGCCGATGAAATGGCGCATAAAATTGCTGATTTATCCGGCGGACAGAAAGCAAAACTGTTTTTCCTTAAAATGCTTTTAGATGGGGCAGATGTGCTCGTTTTAGATGAACCTACCCGAAATTTTTCACCATTGTCAGGCCCTGTCATTCGTAGGATTTTAGGTGATTTTCGGGGGTGTATTATCAGTATTTCTCATGACCGCAAGTATATCGAGGAAGTGTGCGATGTGATTTATGAATTAACCTGTGACGGGCTTAAACGTCTTCCATAGAAAGATTGCAGGCCTCTGTTGAAAAATAACGTCGGCGTGGTATACTTTAAAACGTAGTTTATACCATCATTCAAAAGGAAGGGATGATACAGTGAATGCCTGTGAACGTTTTTTAAAGGCGTTAGACATTGAATATGCCTATAACCTTGCGAAGAAAATGGAACAATACAGGAGCAATCCGGTTTTGGGATATCGTACAGCCGGTTCGGAAGCAGAGCGTTTGACCGGAGATATGCTTTATACAGAAATGAAAAATATCGGTCTTTGTGAAGTGTGCAAAGATCCCATCCATGTAGATGCATGGGAGTTTAAAAGAGCTGTGCTTACGTATGAAGATGCACTGGGAAATTGCAGAAAGATGCAGCTTGGCGCATATCAGACGACATTAGTGACAGAGGGCAGCCAGCCCATGCAGTTAGTCTATTGCGGGAAAGGCACTGCAAAAGATTATGAGGGGCAGGATGTTCAGGGTAAACTTGTTCTGGTAGATATGAATCAGAGAGACGAATGGTGGATTAATTTTCCGGTTTATCAGGCGCACTTAAAAGGGGCCAAGGCCCTGATTGCAGTACAGGAAGGCGGATATGGTGAATTTGATGAAGAAGCTTTAAACGCTCAGGATATTGCAGGACCGGATGATGCGCCGGCATTTTCAATATCACGCAGGGATGCCGCTGTTTTGAAGGCAGCCTTGAAAGACAATAGTGAAATTACAGTTTACCTGGATGCCAGTACGCAGGTCATAAAGGATGCAATGACCTATAATATTGTGGGAAAGATTCCCGGAAAAAATAATGATCGTATGATTCTTTTGTCGGCACATTATGATTCATATTTTGACGGCTTTCAGGATGATAATACGGCTGTGGCCATGTTCATGGGAATTGCTAAAGCCATGCTGGTCAGTGGCTATGAGCCTGAAAATACTCTTGTTTTTTGTGCCATGGCGGCAGAAGAGTGGGGAATATCAAATTCTAAATATGATTGGTCTACAGGTGCTTATGAGGAAGTTTTTCATGTACATCCGGAATGGCGCACAAAGGTCATTGCAAACTTGAACTTTGAACTGCCGGCTATGGCGCACGGACTTAGGGATGCCATACGCAGTACGTATGAATATGAAGATTTTTTGAATCATTTTATACAGAAGTTTCCCGATTTGATTTCAGCTGAAGGCTATAGGGTCGAGGATATCTATCCAGAGGGGGTGGGTGTACTGACACCGATTGAAACATGGTCTGATGATTTTTCTATTGCCATTTCCGGGATTCCGTCTCTGGTGAATGATTTTTCCGGCGGCAGCTTTATGGCTACACATTATCATTCTCAATTTGATAACCATACTTTTTATAATGAAGCGGCATATCGTTTTCATCATCAGCTCTATGGACTGTTGGTCATGGAGTTTGACCGCCTGAATATTGCACCATTAAATTTTGAAAATGTATTTTCTCACGCAGCACAGTGCCTTGATTTAACTTTATGTGAGCAGCTTGAGGCTGATGGACAAGGCCTTATGGAGACTCTTGAAAGAGGGGCTGAGGTGGCCAGGGAAGTCTATAGGGATATTGTTAAAATTAACAATGGCGGTAAATACAGGGGCGCTGACGCAAATGGAGAAGGCCAAATCGATGATGGCTGTCTGACCGAAGCAGAGAAGATGCTTCTGGACATTTTTAAAAAAGAACAGGATGCTTTTGTGCGTCTGGACTGGCAGGATACAGTATTATTTCCTCATGAGGCGGTTCAGGCTAATCTAAGGCACTATCACGAAGCTTTGGAGTTTTTACAGGCAGGCGATCCTGGTCAGGCACTGAACGCACTGTATGCGGTTGACAACAATCAGTATGCTTTTTGTTTTGACGAGGCTGTTTATAACTACTTTACGGAATATGTGCTTTATAATGATCAGCAGCGTTTAAAATGGGGATCAGGAAGAATTATACATCATGAAAATTTATATCATATTGTTGAAAGCCTTCTTGAAAAGCAAACACGTAAGACTACAGATGGATGTACCAGAGAGCTTCAACAATTAAAAAGGGTTTACCAGAGGCAGTGTGAGGCTTACCGGGATGATATACGCTATATGAAAAAGTCTGTACTGGAAATGACGGCTATGCTGGAAAATATTAAAATAATAATAAAGGATTTGATCAGATAATGGAAAGTGCCACGCTTTACCAGGTGACTAAAAATGATTTTAGCCGCCTGGAGAAATTATTAACGCGCTGTTTTGCAGATGATCCGTTATATAAAACACTTATACCGGATGAACAAATGCGCAGGGATTTACTTCCCAAACTGTTTGACTGTGATTTGACGGAATTTTTTGAAACATGTGAAATTTATGCAGACAGTCCGGATTTAAACAGCCTTCTGGTTGTATCGGATGAGGCGGAAGATTATAATATATTCAAATATTATATGTCAGAACTTCATGCCCTGTTAAAAACGGATACATATCTTATCCTTGAGGATCCAAGCATGAAAATTTTTCGGAATTTTATGCTGGGTAAGGACTATCTAAACTCCAGATGGACGGATCAGCTTCATCAGAAAAACAGACTCCATATTATCTATCTTGCAGTTGACCCGCAGATGCAGCATCACGGCCTGGCAGACCGGCTTCTGACAGAAGTGATCGCCTATGCGCAGAAACACCGGATGATGATCTCTCTGGAGACTCATAATGAAAAGAATGTGGGTATGTATGAACATTTCGGATTTAAGGTTTTTGGCGTTCTGGAAAGACATTTTGGACTGAAGCAGTACTGCCTGATCCGGGAAGTTCAATAGTGTATGTATCAGTCCGTGCCGATCAGATCCATCCGCCGTCCAGTGTAATAATCTGACCGGTGAGATAAGGATGGCCGGTGGCCAGGTCAAAAATAAGGTCTGCAACATCATCCGGTGTTCCCATGCGGCAGGCCGGAATCTCATCCACCAGAGCCACACGATCCTCCTCGGATAGAAGCTGATTCATCTGGGTGTCAATCACGCCGCAGGCGATGGCATTCACCTGTATATGACTGGGAGCCAGTTCCTTGGCCAGCGCCTTAGTCAATGCGTTAATGCCTCCTTTGGAAGCTGAATAGGCAACCTCACAGGAGGCCCCGACATTTCCCCAGACAGAGGAAATATTAATGATTTTACCGGATTGTCGGCGAACCATAGCAGGAATAACCTGATGGCAGCAGTTAAAAACGGAGGTTAGATTGGTGCGGATGACCTGATCCCACTGTTGAGGTGTCATGTCAGATAAAAGCCCCAGATGGGCAATTCCGGCATTATTGATCATAATATCCACGGGCCCGAACTGACGCTCGATTGTTTGATACATACCGGCAATGCTGTCATAATGTCCTGCGTCACCGATAAGCGGCAGACAAGGTGCGCCTAAATCACGGATTAACTGAGCCGTATGCTCCAGCTGTGCCTTATTGTGAAAGCAGTTGATGACAATATTAAAATCTTTTGGGTAATGGGCGAAGCGCAGGGCGGTACTCTGACCGATCCCGCGGCCGGCGCCTGTAATAAAAACAGTTTTTCTGGACATATAAATACTGCCACTCAGAAGATGTGTACCTGTATCGGGGATAATCCAGGTTTTTTATGGATTTTGGGGTGCTTCTATATTCTTTTGAGTGGGTGCTCCTTTCTTTAATTCTTGTGTTTTAGCGATCGTTGATGCTTAAGCGTGTACAACTCTGTTTTTCATGGAGTTTTTTTTCTAGTTTAATTTTACCGTATTCTGTGTATAAATTCAAGTTGAAAAAGAACAATTGTTCGACAAAATATGACAAAAGGATACTGATCTGGCCGATAAAAATAAATAAATTTGAAATTCAAAGTATTATAAAAATATAAAAAAGAGCTTGAATTTTTTGGCTGCAGTAATAATAGACAAATTTTTGAAATTCAAATTAGTTAAAATCTTGATTTACATCTTGACAAATTACAAAAATGCAATCATAATGTAACAGAAATGTAAAATATTGAGTGGCAATGTGAAAAAAAATAGAATTTCCTCTTTATTTTTTGTCGTTTTTGCATTAATATATAAATAGGCTTATGGTCGCGGGAAAAAATTAATGAACAGGGGAGAAAACATATGATATCAAATCAGATTCTACAGAATACCATGGAAGGTTTAAAAGCAATCACAAGAGTAGATTTGTGTGTAATGGATACAGAGGGAAAGGCGCTGGCATCGACTTTCGAAAATGCAGATGCCTATGAGATGGCGGTTCTCGATTTTGTTTCTTCACCGGCAGACAGTCAGGTACTTCAGGGAATTCAATTTTTTAAAGTGTTTGACGATCATCAGCTGGAATTTATTATTCTGGCCAGAGGTGACAGCGATGACGTTTATATGGTTGGAAAGATTGCGTCATTTCAGACCCAGAATCTTTTGGTTGCTTATAAAGAGCGATTCGATAAAGATAATTTTATTAAAAATCTGCTCCTTGATAACCTTTTGCTGGTGGATATTTACAACCGCTCAAAGAAGCTGCACATTGAAACCGATGTACGTCGGATTGTCCTGATTATTGAAACAAATAGTGACAGAGATTCCAATGCGCTGGAGACGGTCCGCACCATTTATTCCGGAAAGCCAAAGGATTTTATTACGGCTGTGGATGAAAAGTGTGTGATTCTTGTTAAAGAGGTTGCTGAAAATGACAGCTATGAGGAACTTTGCAAATCTGCCAAAGCGCTCAAGGATATGCTTACTGCTGAAAACCTGCCGGATGTGCGCATTGCGTTGGGAACCATTGTATCCGAAATTAAGGATGTTTCCCGTTCTTATAAAGAAGCCAAGATGGCTCTGGATGTAGGAAAGATCTTTTACAACGAAAGAAGCGTTGTCGCTTACAGTAACCTGGGAATCGGGCGTTTGATTTATCAGCTGCCGATTCCGCTGTGCAAGATGTTTATCAGGGAGATCTTTGACGGTAAATCACCGGATGATTTTGATGAAGAAACATTGACAACGATTAATAAATTTTTTGAAAACAGCCTGAATGTATCCGAGACATCGAGACAGCTTTACATTCATCGCAACACGCTGGTTTATCGCCTGGACAAGCTTCAGAAAAGTACAGGTCTGGATCTGCGTATTTTCGAAGATGCAATTACCTTCAAAATTGCTTTGATGGTTGTCAAATACATGAAGTATATGGAGACGTTTGAGTACTGATTCGGTATATAAAATCGGAAGCCGTGGTGCCGGATGATCCATATGTATAAGGAGGCGCATATGATTGCTTTAGATAACGTCTATAAGACGTATTCCACCGGAGTTTCAGCACTTAATGGTATCAGTCTGAAAATCCGCAAAGGTGAATTTGTTTTTATTGTGGGAAGCAGTGGTTCCGGTAAGACGACATTGTTTAAACTGCTTTTAAAAGAACTTGAGCCGTCTTCCGGTGCAATTTATATGAATAACCAGAATATCGGACGGATGAGAAGACGCAGAATCCCTTATATGCGAAGAGGGATCGGTGTTGTATTCCAGGATTTCCGATTACTTAAAGACCGCACTGTTTATGAGAATATTGCATTTGCCCAGCGGGTTGTTGGAAAATCTGCAAAAACAATTCGAAACAGTGTTCCACAGCTTTTAAGCCTCGTAGGGCTTTCAGATAAGGAAAAAGCCTACCCAAATGAACTGTCCGGCGGAGAACAGCAAAGAGTTGCTCTGGCCCGGGCCCTGGCAAACAATCCGCCGGTGCTTCTGGCTGATGAACCTACAGGAAATCTTGATCCTAAAAATGCATGGGAGATTATGAAGCTGCTGGAAGAAATTAATCTCAGAGGAACAACGGTTATTGTTGTAACCCATAATAAAGAGATTGTAGAAAGTATGCAAAAAAGAGTAATCACGCTGAGCAATGGTGTTATTGTCAGTGATGAACAAAAAGGTGGTTATTACGAAAATGAGTAATTTTATGTACTGTATTAAGCAGGGCTTTAAAAACATCTTCCGTAATCATACGTTTTCACTGGCATCCATTGGCACGATCACATCATGTTTATTTTTGTTTGGTGTTTTTTTCTGTTTGCTGGTGAATTTTCAGGGCATGCTCAATTCACTGGAACAGTCTGTAAGTGTGACTGTATTTTTCAATGAAGGCGTGACGGAAGAACGAATTCTCGAGATTAAAGATATGGTGTCCCAGAGAGAGGATGTGGCCCAGGTTACCTATATTTCTGAGGATGAAGCCTGGGAAGATTTCAGTAAAGATTATTTCCGGGACAGAGATCCAGGTTTGTTAACCAATCTTGAGGAAGATAATCCGCTGGCCGGAATGGCCAATCTGGAAATTACTGTAAGCGATACATCAAAACAGCCGGAGCTGGTTGAATATCTCAAGTCATTGGAAGAAGTTCGTCTTGTAAATTCTCTTGACAGTGTTGCCGAGAATTTTACGAATATCAGCCGTCTGGTTGGTTATATTTCTATGGGAATTATTATCATTCTGACCCTTGTTGCACTGTTTTTGATCAGCAGTACGGTGAAAATCGGTATTGCTGTTCGTAAGGAAGAAATTGCGATTATGAAGTATATCGGTGCTACGGATATTTTTGTACGGGGGCCGTTCCTTGTAGAGGGTATTGTGATCGGGGTGGTAGGATCCGCAATTCCTTTGGCGATTTTACGATTTGCTTATGTGGAAATTGTCAAATTTATTACAGAGCAGTTTCCTGTTGTTCAGGTTTTGATGCAGTTTAAGGATGCATCTGAAATTTTTGGATACCTTACACCGATTTCTTTGGGGATCGGTCTTGGCATCGGTTTCCTTGGAAGTTACCTTACCTTAAGAAAGCATGTAAGGGTATAATTGCCGGCATATCGGCTTAAAAATTTCATATATTATTATTAAACATACCGGATGAAGTCAGAATTGGCAGCCAGGCTGCCAGGGCTTGTATCCGGTATTGTTTTTGAAAATTTAAAATACATCATGCTGGTTTATTGTGAAAACATCATGAAATTGCTTTTATTACTTTTCGATTTGTGATAACATAATATAAAAATCCGGAAAGAAGGATATAAAAATATGAGTAAAAAAAGAATCGTGTATATTTTGCTGGCTGTTTCGCTGGTCCTTAACGGCGCCTTTTTTGTGGCGGGCTGTAACGGCGGACTGCCTGGAATGAAGGATTTGCTTGGTGAGAATGATGGTGCGCAAACGGAGAATGTATACAGTGATGAAGCAGATTCCTCTGAATATTCAAAGGAGATCCGGTCAAAATTATCTGCAATCGATGAAATTATTAACAAATATTATCTCAATGATACGGAAATTAATCAGCAGGAAATGCTGGAAGGTATTTATTCCGGTTATGTCAATGGCCTTGGTGAAAATTATACAACTTATTATACGGCAGAAGAGTACACTCAGCTGATGGAATCTTCTTCCGGGGAGTATTCAGGAATCGGGGTCAGTGTATCTCAGAATTTGAACACAGGCATTATTACTGTCGTCGATCCTTTTGAAAATGGTCCGGGATATGAGGCAGGTATGCGGCCGGAGGATATTTTATATGAGGTGGAAGGCGAAGAAGTCACCGGTGTGGATATTAATCAGGTGGTGGCCAGGATTAAAGGCGAGGAAGGAACAACCGTAGATCTGACGGTGTACCGTCCATCCACTGACGAATATATCGATATGACCGTGGAACGGCGGATGGTGGAAAATCCTACGGTTGAATATGAAATGAAAGAAGATCAGATTGGTTATATTAAAATTTCTGAATTTGATGAGGTGACGGTGGATCAGTTTTTAGAAGCCGTTGATCAGCTTGTGGCTCAGGGGGCTGCTGGTTTGATCTTTGATCTGAGAAATAATCCGGGAGGTCTGATGGAGAGTGTCTGCGAGATGCTTGATCGTTTGCTGCCGGAAGGCCTTCTGGTCTATACAATGGATAAGGATGGAAACAAAGAGGAACAGATGGCAGATGACCAACAGTCTCTGAAAATACCCATGGTTGTTTTGGTCAATGGCAACAGTGCCAGTGCATCTGAGATTTTCACAGGTGCCCTTAAGGATTATCAGTGGGCAACGATTATGGGGACAACGACTTTCGGAAAAGGCATTGTTCAGCTTGTTATTCCCATGAATGACGGTTCAGCTGTGAAGGTGACAAATTCCAAATATTATACACCCAATGGTGTGTGCATTCATGGGGAAGGTATTGCACCGGATATAGAGGTGGAGTATGACAGCGAATATGAGGGCGATAACCAGCTGGACGCAGCGCTGACACAGATTCGGGAAATGATTTCGGAGCAGGCGTAGATCATTTAAATCGGATGATCCTTAGCTTACAGTGCGCTGCGAAAAAATAGCTGCAGCACGCTTGCGGACTTCCGTGGTCAATACAAAGGAGGAGAAGGAAATATGCTCATTAAAGGTGGATGTGTCCATAACGGACGGGGATATGTTGGAGTTTGCGACATCCGAATTGAGAATGGTTTAATTCAGGAAATGGGTGAAATGCTGCAGGAAAGGCCGGCGGAAGAAATCGTCTGTGCACAAGGCATGGAAATACTGCCAGGTTTTATTCAGGGATTGTCCAATTGGGGAATTAACGGGAGTATGACAGAAATCCGTCCCAGCTCCAATGACAACGCAGAACTTAGCAGCCCTGTCTATCCGGAGTTGGATGTTGTCTATGCATTTAACGGCCGGGCCATGACAACACAGCAGTTGGGTGCTTTTGGTGTGACCGCTGTAGGTGTGGCACCGGAGGACTCCAATCTTTTCGGTGGTCAGATGGCAGTTTTTGAGGTGGATGGTGTAAATCCAATGAAAATGTGTTTAAAGGAAAAGGTTGGATTAAAGGCCAGTGTAACCAGTGAGGTAAAAACTGTCTATGGCTCAAGGAAAACTGCGCCGATGACAAAAATGTGGCTTTTTGAGGCGCTTGGCGCACAATTTCGTAAAGCAGCACAGTACGATAAAGAAAAACAGGATGAAAAAACTGACAAAAAACCATCGTTTGACCCTAAAATGGAGGTCCTTTGCAAAGTATTAAAAAAAGAACTTCCCTTATTTATCAGCTGTGATCATAAGGCAGATATTTACAGAGTCAGAGACGTATTAAAGTCTTATGATATTCGTATGACCATATGTAACGGCAACGGTTTGGATGGTTCAGAAACGGATTTAATTGATGAAAATACATCCCTCATTGCCCGTTGGCCCATGGATCTTATGAAAACAGATCAGATTCCGGTCTGTGCCAGAGGAATTGCCCGTCTTGCCGACCAGGGAATGCTGATTGCCCTGGGTGGGATCAACGGGAATATGTCTCCAAGGGCGGAATGTCTCTGGGCGGCTTATGAAATGCTTAAGGTGATGAAAGATCCGGAAAAGGTGCTGCCTATGATTACATATAATCCGGCTAAAATACTGGGTGTAGATCAGATGACGGGGTCTTTGGAACCGGGAAAAAGGGCAGATTTAGTGATATGGTCAAAACATCCTTTGAAATCCTGGCAGGCTCAGGTCCTGCTGACACTTCAGTCTGGAAAAGTAATTTATAAGAAGGGGGATGTCATGAGATGTATGTAATTAAAAACGGTTTGATTTATACAATGGGTACCCAGGGGATCGTAAGGGGGGATATCCTTGTGGAACATGGAAAAATTGTATCTGCAGGTGAGGAAATTAATATTTCTGATGCGCAGGTCTTAGATGCCAGCGGCAAGTATGTGGTACCGGGATTCGTGGATGCACATAGCCATATTGGAACAATGAAAGGCTCCGTGGATCAGGATGCCAATGAGCTGACCGATCCGCTGACGCCTCAGTTGGATATATACTATGGAATCGATGTGGACAGCCCTCATTTTGGAGGCGCAATTCGCCAGGGAATTACAAGCAGCTGTATTACGCCTGGTTCTGGAAACGTGGTATGTGGGCTAGCCCTTGTCATGAAATCTGCCGGAGACGGTCTGGAATCCCGGGTGATTAAAAGGCCGGCGGCATTGAAGGCCGCTGTAGGCATTAACCCTAAGGGGGTTTATGCTCAGCAGAACCGAATGCCCATGACCCGTATGGGCATTGCTCAGATTTTGGACGATTATTTCAGGCGTGTTCGGGAATATATGGAAAAGGAAGATGCGGTTTATGATGAAGGGATGGAACATGGCCGTCTTGTTCTGGAAAAGAAGATTCCATTAAAAGTACATTCCTATATGCATGATATGCTGACTGTCATTCGTATTGCCGAAAAATATGATTTTAATGTGACATTAGATCATGCACAGGGTGCCAGTGATTTTTATGATGCACTTAGAAATCCTCATGTTCAGGGTGTTATTTATGGACCGATTTCCACCGGGTTATTTCCGGGAGAGGGCGGTAAGATTGATTTTGAATGTTGTGCAGGACTGGATGCTCTTGGTATCCCTGTTGCAGTGATGACCGACGGTCCTGTTACAAGAGAAAATCTGCTGCTTCTGGAGGCAGGAGAGGCTGTTCGTCGAGGCATGGATCCAGTGCGTGCATTGGCGATGATTACAAGTAATGCGGCAAAGATCATTGGATGTGATGACAGAATTGGTTCACTGGAGCCGGGGAAGGATGCGGATCTCCTGATTTTTGATGCCATGCCGACTTTGGATGTCAGCGCAGTATTGGAAACCGTAATGATTGATGGAGAGATTGTTTATACGAATTAGGTAATTGCTTGGTTGATTTAGATATATACGTTTTTTGTTATACTTTTTGAGTAGAGAAGATAATTATGACGTGACTGGAGCGGAAAGGAAAGGGCATGGAAGCGCGTACACCTCATTTAATTCCAAGTATTTATCTGGCAAACTATTTGGATGATTTTGAAGACATTATTTTAAAATACGAAATCGAAAGAAAAGTATTTAAAAAAGGGCAGTACCTTACCCAATATGGGGTAATGAATAATACAGCTTATTATATAAAAAAAGGATTGATTCATCTTTCGCTGGGACACGAACAGGGAAAGAAATCTTTGAACTTTTTTGGCACAGGAACTATTTTTCCGGTAGGTGTGGAGGTACACGAATTTCGTGCAGAGTATGAAATGATTCTGCAGGCATTTACGGATACGGAAGTATATCAGATTTCGTATCCTGTATTAAAAAAAATTGTACAGGAACATGGAGATTTTTCAGGAGAATTACTTAGGGAAAATTGTGATTTCATTGGCTATATGTTTTTTGACACAATCAACCAGACTTTTGAACCTTGTTTAGCACGCATCTGCGATATTTTATATTTATATTTGACGAAAATTCATCCATCACAAATGCAGATTCCATTGACACAGAGTGAACTTGCCAGCATAGCGGGTACATCTCAGGCACAAATGGAAAGATCAATTAAGATTTTACGAAAGGAAGGTATTTTAGCTACATCGAGAAAGTGTATTACGATTTTAGAACCTGAAAAATTATTGGTGCACTGCACTCTGGGAATGCAGAGCAGTGTGTAGAAATATCAGTGTGAAAAAGGTCTGCAGACTGTAAAATTGCAGACCTTTTTTGTTGTTTCCCTCATATGACGGAGAACGATTTTTGAAAGTTTGTTACAGTATATTCGGAAAGCAGAAAAAGTCGGAAAAGAAATTACAGGCAGGGAGGAAAAGACAATGGATTTGAATAGATTACAGGAACCAATAACAATCGGTAAACTAACCGTTCCTAATCGATTAGTTATGCCTCCGATGGCTTCCGGAAAAACAACGAAAGAGGGCCGGGTTACAGATGACATATGTGATTACTATGGAAAAAGGGCAGATGGCGGCTGCATTGGTTTGATAATTGTGGAGCACGCATTTGTCAGTTTGGAAGGAAAAGCTCATCAGGGACAGATGTCGATCGCGGAAGATGGGGATATTTCTGGACTTCAAAAATTAACTTCGATTATTCATAAGGACGGAACAAAAGCATTTATACAAATTAACCATGCTGGAAGTGCAGCATCTTCTTCGGTAACCGGGTGCGAAACAGTCAGTGCCAGTACAGTACAATCATCTTCTGGAAATGTATCCAGAGAAATGAAACAGGAAGATATAGAAAAAGTTATTTCGGACTTTACTGCTGCGGCTGTTCGGGCTAAAAAAGCTGGATTTGATGGAGTGGAAATTCATTCTGCGCATGGCTATTTACTGAATCAATTTTATTCACCATTGACGAATTATAGAACAGATATTTATAGTGGGCAATATTTGGAGGGAAGACTTAGATTACATTTACAGATCATTGACGCAATTCGTTGCGAAGTGGGATCGGAGTTCCCTATTGCAATCCGTTTAGGGGCCTGTGATTATATGGACGGAGGAACATCTTTGCAGGATAGTGTTTTAGCGGCGCAGTTACTTGAAAAAGCTGGAATTAATTTGTTAGATATTTCGGGAGGGCTTTGTGGCTTTTCAAGGCCAGGTGTAAAAATTCCGGGCTATTTTAGTGAATTATCGGAAGAGATAAAAAAATATGTTTCTGTTCCGGTATTAGTTACAGGTGGAATTACAGATATTTTTGATGCGGAAAGGTTATTGGAAGAAAACCGGGCGGATATGATCGGCGTAGGCCGAGCAATACGTAAAGAGTGGGAATGGGCAAAAAAAATCCGGTTATGCAGAAGATAGAAAACGGTAAGTACGGTACAGAACAAACATTCGATTTGCTCTGTACTTTTGTTTTATATTCTGATATAATAGCAAGAAAGAATAAATGTCAATATCAGTGGCTGCACAGCTCTACGGGGAGTTCAAGGAATATTTGGGACTTTTTATTGGAGAAATTCGTAATGGAGAAGGAGGGCGATACCATGATTTATTTTACAAGTGATTTGCATTTAGGACATCGTGGAATTATAGAGATGCAGAATCGTCCTTTTGAAAATGTTCAGGAGATGCATCAGGCTTTGATTCGAAATTAGAATGTGGTAGTACATAAAAATGATACAGTGTATAGTTTTGGTGATATTAGCCATCATCTACCGCGATAGAGCAAATGAATTGATCAGTAAATTAAATGGAAAAAGATTTTAGTAAAAGGCAATCATGATAAAAAATATGATTCAGAATTGTTTGAAGAAATTTGTGATTTTAAGACAATATCATTGAATGCTACGTATTTTGTATGAATGCATTATCTGATGATGTCATGACCAAAAAAGAACAGCGGGAGTATCCAATTGCATGGACATATGCATGTGCGTGCGGATTATAGAGTTTTTTGAAATAAGGCTACCGCAATCCCACTGACTTTAGATGGTGGGTTAAGGTGGCCAAAAGTAAAAAATTGTTATATACTTACGACATGGGAACATGGAAATCAAAAAACAGACATAAATATTTATTCCAGTATCATATTATATTCGTCTGCAAATATAGAAAGAAATTACTGGTTTCAAAGCAAATATCAGATATATAAAACAGTTTTCGTATGAGATATGCTAAAGAAGTACATAGAAAATCAAGGTTAACAAAGAATGAATAGATAGAGGAGAAACACATGGATCATTTCGAATTAGTATCAGAATACGCCCCAACAGGCGACCAACCCCAAGCCATTGACCAGCTTGTCAGGGGATTTAAAGAAGGCAACCAATTTCAGACGTTGCTTGGTGTTACCGGTTCAGGTAAGACATTTACCATGGCAAATGTCATCGCACAATTAAATAAACCAACCTTGATTCTTGCGCACAATAAAACATTGGCGGCACAGCTCTACGGCGAATTCAAGGAATTCTTCCCGAATAATGCAGTTGAATATTTCGTGAGTTACTATGATTACTATCAGCCGGAAGCCTATGTTCCTTCCTCTGATACTTATATTGAGAAGGATTCAGCGATTAATGAGGAGATTGATAAGCTGAGACATTCGGCCACAGCAGCGCTTGCAGAACGCAAAGACGTCATCATTGTTTCTTCGGTATCATGTATTTATGGATTAGGAAGCCCAATCGATTATAATCAGATGGTGATTTCCCTGCGCCCGGGAATGGTCAAGGACAGGGACGAGGTGATTCGAAAACTGATCGATATTCAATATATGCGTAATGATATGGATTTTAAACGGGGGACATTCAGAGTTCGCGGGGATGTGGTGGAGATTTTTCCGGCCAATGCCAGCGATGTGGCTGTACGCGTAGAATTTTTCGGAGACGAGGTGGACCGGATTGCGGAGTTTGATCCATTGACCGGTGAGGTTAAGGCACTGCTTAAACATATTGCTGTTTTTCCGGCTTCTCACTATGTGGTGGCGCCGGAGCAGATGGAACGGGCAATTCGGGATATTGAAGCAGAACTTAAGACGCGGATGACTTATTTTAAAAGTGAGGATAAGCTTCTGGAGGCCCAGAGAATTTCCGAACGTACAAATTTTGATATTGAAATGATGAGGGAAACCGGATTTTGTTCCGGTATTGAAAACTATTCGATGCATCTGGCAGGCCTGAAACCAGGACAGCCGCCTTATACACTGCTGGATTATTTCCCGGATGATTTTCTGATGATTGTAGACGAGTCGCATATTACAATACCACAGGTGCGGGGAATGTATGCCGGTGATCAGTCCAGAAAAACAACTTTGGTGGATTATGGCTTCAGACTGCCATCGGCCAAGGATAATCGGCCTTTGAATTTTGATGAATTTGAGACAAAGATCGATCAGATGCTGTTTGTGTCTGCGACCCCGAATGTATATGAAAAGGAACATGAATTGCTGAGAGCAGAGCAGATTATAAGACCCACAGGTCTTTTGGATCCTGAGATCAGCGTAAGGCCAGTGGAGGGGCAGATCGATGATCTTGTTTCTGAGGTGAACCGGGAAGTGGAAAAAGGGCATAAGGTTTTGATTACCACGCTGACAAAACGAATGGCAGAGGATTTAACAGATTATATGAAGGAATTGGGGATTCGGGTAAAGTATCTTCATTCCGATATTGATACGTTAGAGCGTACGGAAATTGTTCGGGATCTGCGAATGAATGTATTTGATGTACTTGTGGGAATTAATCTTTTGCGTGAGGGGCTGGATATACCGGAAATAACGTTGGTTGCCATACTGGATGCAGATAAAGAAGGCTTTTTGCGTTCAGAAACTTCCCTGATTCAGACGATTGGACGGGCGGCAAGAAATACGGAGGGGCATGTCATCATGTATGCTGACCGTATAACGGATTCCATGGACAAAGCAATTTCAGAGACAAACCGAAGACGGGAAATTCAGCAGCGGTATAACGAGGAACATGGAATTACACCGCAGACGATCAAGAAGGCGGTCAGGGATCTGATCAGTATTTCGAAGACTGCAGATAAACCAGAAGCAGACCTTCAAAAGGATATGGAATCTATGACAAAGAAGGAATTAGAGGCGCTGGTAGGCAAACTGACAAAGAAAATGCATACGGCTGCGGCAGATTTGAATTTTGAACTGGCTGCTCAGCTGCGTGATGAGATGATTGAAGTTAAAAAATATTTGCATGATTATGATCAATAAGGTGCATACAGGAAATACCAGCAGGCATCCTTCCTTTGGGCAGGCATCTGACCTGGATTACAGTGACCGGACTTATGCAGTCACCGGGCTTATAACAGCTTGAACGGCGGGCCGGGGAACGATGCTGCGGCTGGTATTTTATTTGCTTATTTTCCTTTTTTGAACTGAAGATTGTCGATTTTGAGAAAATGCTTTGTACATACACAGGAGCCCCCCAGTAAAATAGCCATGTCCTGCAGCATGGAGGGCACAAATGTACAGTAGCGGCGCATGGTGTTGCATAGCTGCTCCTGAATTTGTGAAACAAGATCAGGAATGTTCATTGTAAATACACTGTTAATGACAATAATATCAGGATTAAAGGTATTGAGAATATTGTTGATACCGATCGCCATATAGCGGATAAAGGTATTTACACAGCGGATGGCTTCAGGCTCATCTTTTAAATATGCCTGGCACAGCTGAGAGGCATCCAGGGTATCATCATTTTTCAGACGATGATAAAGCGTTACAATGGCCCGCTGGCTGGCATATTGTTCAAAACATCCGTGATTGCCGCAGGGGCAGGGCTTTCCGCCGGGGACAACGATGGTATGGCCGAATTCACCGGCATATCCGTTGTGACCTGTATAGAGCCGGTCGTTCATAATAATGCCCAGGCCTACACCGGAATGCACACTGACATTAATTAAGTTTGGATAATTATAATAAAATACTTTTTCGCCGACAGCAGAGAGATTGGCTTCATTTTCAATATATACAGGAATATGAAAGTGTTCCTTGAGGCTCTGGCATAGATTCAGGGAAGAGAACCGGTAATAAGGCGTAAACAGAATTTCGTTATGATGAACAATTCCGTGGATGCCTATACATATTCCGATGATTCCGTAAAGTGTCTCAGGAATTTTTTTTATGGCCTGGCAGATATGACCACACAGGATGTCAAACATCTGATCCGGGTTAGCTATACCAGGGTGTTGGAAAAGGCAGCAATTCTCTCCTCGAAGATTGGATATAAGAATTGTGACGGCATCCACACTAAGATCGATGGCCATGGTCAGGGCGCAGTCTGCGTTAAATCTAAGCATAATGGGTTTACGGCCTTTGGTTGTATCCAGGCTTCCGGTCTCAATCACATAGGAGGCATCGATGAATGACTGGACAATGGATGAAACCGTAGCTTTTGTCAGGCCAAGGGCTTTGGCCAGCTCCGCACGGGAAACAGGTTCCTCGTTAATAATTTGCTGCAGAACCAGCCGGCTGTTCATATCTCTGATGTATTCCTGATTTCCAAGAGATGGCATATGATTTCGAGATGGCATGTTATTTCTCCGTTCTACTTTTATATTGATGAGGCTTTAGCTCCGATAAGTTTAGGTGACTGTTCTTATCATAAGCCGAAGCCTATGATAAGTCAATGATTCTGTCAAATATCCCGGCTTCCATAAAGTAAATTTCTCCCACGTTTTTGTTAGAATCTGTTATAATATAAGAGGCTGTGAGACAGCAAATATCAGAAGATAAGAAGGTATGGTAATGAAATACGATTTTACTACAATTATGGACCGGAAAGGTCATGATGCGATTGCTGTTGACGTGATTCCGATTCCGGGGGCTACGGTCAAAGAAGGTTTTTCCACAATCCCTATGTGGGTGGCTGATATGAATTTTCCCACCCTTCCTACAATTTTGGAAGAAATCAGTGAACGTCTGCAGCACCATCATTTTGGATATTTTAATCCATCGGAAGCATATTTTGAAAGTATTATTCGGTGGCATAAGGTACGCTATGGTGTGGACGGCCTGAGTAAAACGCATATTGGATACGAAAATGGGGTTTTAGGCTGTGTGGCATCGGCTGTGCAGGCGTTTACGGCGCCTGGTGAGGCTGTATTAATGCACTCGCCGACCTATATTGGATTTACAGGCACACTGAAAAATAATGGGCGTAAAATTGTGCTCAGTGATCTGAAACGTGACAGCGATGGCGTATGGCGTATGGATTATGAAGATATGGAAAAGCAGTTAATCAATGAGAATATCCACTGTGTGATTTTCTGTTCACCGCACAATCCTACAGGACGGGTGTGGGAACGGGAAGAAATTGAAAAAGCCATGGCACTGTTCAAAAAATATGACTGTGTCGTGATTGCGGATGAAATCTGGGCTGATCTTGTTCTTCCTGGGGCAAAACATATCCCTGCACAGAGTGTATCTGAAGATGCAAAAAACAGAACAATTGCCGTCTATGCGCCGACAAAAACCTTTAATCTGGCCGGACTGGTGGGATCCTATCATATCATTTATAATAAATATCTGAGAGACCGAGTCATGAAGGTTTCCGAAATGAGTCATTATAATATGGGCAATGTCCTTTCCATGCATGCACTTATCGGGGCTTACAGGCCGGAGGGATGCCAATGGGTGGATGAGCTTTGTCAGGTCCTGGGGGATAATGCAGATTTTGCTTATCAGTATATAACCCAACATTTTAAGGGTGTATCTCTGGCGAAACCTCAGGGAACCTATATGCTTTATCTGGACTGTGAACAGTGGTGTAAAGATCATGGGACATCTTTGGATGATCTGCTGGCCGCAGGCGTTTCGGTTGGCGTTATATGGCAGGACGGACGGCCATTTAACAGACCGTGGGCGATTCGTATGAATCTGGCGCTGCCGCATACGCTGGTTGTGGAAGCTATGAAGCGTCTGGACCAGTATGTATTTAATGCATCGAAATAAGCAGACTGCTGCCCGTAATATACAGTGAAATTTATATGCGTTCACTGTATATTGCGGGTATTCTTTATTTGACTGAAGGGATTGTATAATGGGAATATTTAACGTCAGCAGGAACGGCGCTCAATAAATGAAAATGGCACATTGCCATCGACCAGCGGATATTTTTGCGGATCAATCTGATGAAGCAGCAGTTCAACGGCTTTTTGTCCCATATCATATGTATGGACAAAGATCGTGGACAGAGGCGGAAAAAATTCCTGGCCTTCGGTGCGTGTGTGAGCTGTTGAAATAATCGCAATATCTTCCGGAATACGGATACCTTTGTTTTGAAGATGATTATAAACTGTAATACAGGCTGGCGTTGAATTGAAAAAAAGGGCATCTACAGGCTGCGGACTGTTCAAATAACGGTCTATAATCATAGGCAGATCTGTTGTATCTGATTCACGGAAGGCGCAAAGGGTGCAAAAATCCTGGGGAAGTTTGTATTCCTGAATAAAATTATCGATAATCGCCTGGATTTTATAACGGCTGAACCGTTCAAATTCTTCATAGTTTCCCTGAGGAAACATCACAATGTGTCTTCTGTTTTTCAAATAATAAATTTCAAGCACTTGGCGGATGTAATCGTGGTACCCGCCATAAACATTTCTGGGTGCCTGATCAAAAACCATTTTAGGACCAGTGTAAACAAATGGCTTTTGGTGGCGGTCCAGAAAATCGAAACAGTCGAAAAGTTCTGAATCATATACCGGAAAGATAATACCATCAAAATCGTGAATACACTTATTTAATTCTTTAGAGAAAACAGGTGAGGTATTATAAAGCATGACATTGTAATGAAATTCCTGAGCCTTGTCACATATACCAATCAGATAATTATTACTGTAGGAATTGTTTTTTTGATGCAGAGAGTAAAAATCTATGGCGATGGTATTGGTGAAATTTTTGGCCAGGTGCCGTGCTCTGAGGTTGGGCACATATCCCAATTGTTCAATGGCATGAAATACCCGTGCTTTGGTTGAATCAGAGTAGGAGCCTTTGTGGTTAATGATTTTGGATACAGTAGACGGCGAGAGCTGCGTTTCCCTGGCAATATCATAAATTGTTGTGTTTTTTTTCTCTTTCATATCAGACTTCCTTTCAACATATATCTCCCCAATTTATAATATTTTTAGGATATATAATAACTAAAGTGTAAATATATCCTTCACTTCTGTCAAGAGAAGCTATTCTCAATATTCTCAAAATTTCAGTTGCATCACTTAAAGGGGTAAGGAAACCGATTGCTTATCCTGTACTAGGATTATACCAATAAAAAACACAAAAATAAATGGCATTATTACCATAATAAGCATATACAAATTGAATATAATAAACAAAAAATACAATATATATAAAAAGTTATTGACAAGATGCTAGCAAAATGCCAAAATAATAAAAAAGGAAACCGGTTGCCAAATGAAAAGTGTATATGTTTAACGGCGGCGTTGAATACGCCCGTTCACAGAGGAGGTTTATTTATGAAATCTAAAGCAATGGCATTATTCCTTGTTACAACAATGATTTTAGGTACAGCAGCATGCTCGTCCGGAGGAAACTCGGGAAAATCTGATCAGGGCGGACAGACGGCTTCTGGCGATGCCCCACAGGTTCAATCTCAGGCTGCGGATTCAACCGGTAATGATGACAAAGATCAGGCGGTGGATGATTCAGCCGGCGGTTCGGGGGAAGATGTTAAAATCAGTATATGGCTGGCTGGTACAGGTGAGGCGGAAATTAATGCAGCGTACAGTGAATGCTTCGATAATTATTGCGCGGCTAACCCAGGCGTTAGTTATGAACTTACCTTTATTCCATGGTCGGATTATTTTACTAAGTTAAATACTGGTCTTGTGGGCGGCGCCGGCCCGGATGTGTATATGTTAGGCTATGGCCAGATGGGCTCGGTGATGGACCTGGGCTATGTGGAAAATCTGGATGCTTATATCCCTGAAAACTGGGATGGCCTGACGGATTTTGCGGAAAATGTTTTAGATGCAGGAAAAAATGAGGGAAGCTTATACGGCTTGTTTCAGCCTTCAACCCGTGTGTGGATGTACAGAAAAGATATTGCCGAGCAGCAGGGTGTGACAGAGGAAGAGCTTCATATTCAAACGCCGGAAGATTTTTATAATCTTGTCCGTAAGCTGACCGTGCGTGATGAAAGCGGTAATGTTGTAACTTATGGCCTTGAACTGGATCAGGATGGAGAGCAGTTTTTCTACAGTCTGGCAGCGATGTATCAGGAGGAGCCGGTTAAATTCTGGGATGAAGATATGAAGGCAGCCTTTAATACAGAAGCTGCTGTAACATCTATTAATGAAATGAAAAAACTGGTGGATGAGGGCTGTGTGACGTTCCTCGCTCCAGGTGGCGCAATCAGCGGTGTGCAGACAGGGGTTGCAGCCATGACACTGGCGCCGGAAACTTCCTATACAACAGCAGATGCAGCCTTCCCGGGACAGATTGGTTTTGTCAAGAGCGATTTAAATACACTTTTGATCGGTAACTATGTTGTTGTCAACAGTGATTCCAAAAACAAAGAGGTGGCGGCTGAAATGCTGTTCCACTTATACTCCAAAGAGTCCTGTCAGATTTTGGCTGAAAAAGCAACCATATATTCAGGACGGAAGTCACTGGATGATGCATTTGTGGCTTTGAATCCTGATTTCGAAAATGTTGTGTACGCTTATGGAAGATCTACCACATTTGCAGATGTATTTAATCCTAAATATAATGAATTAATCACAGATTTCCGCCTGGGACTTGAACAGATTTATGCCGGTGCAGATACACAGGAACAGCTTACAGCCATGGAAGAACAGTGGAATGCTGTATCTTTACAATAAACAGGAAGCGATAAGCAGTATACAAAAAGTAATTTCCAGTCAGAAGCAAGCAGAAAAAACCAACGGTAAGCGGGGCTGACCGGTAAAACTGGCCGGGTGCCTGAAGGTACCCGGCTATTATTATCATCAAAAGGATGAAAGGGGCGGTTAAATTGAAGAAACGTGCGAAAGTGGGGAGCCGTTATCAGAATGTGGGATATTTGCTTATTGCGCCAGGCTTTCTGATTTATACACTTTTTGTGCTGATTCCAATTATATGGACGATCGGTATGTCCTTTACGGACTATAACTTAAAAACATTTTCATTCGTTGGGCTGGAAAATTATATCCACCTGTTTCATGACAGTGTATTTCTGAAAAGTATGCTCAACACGATTATCTACAGTGTCATTACAATTCCGGTCACGATGGTGCTGGCTTTGTTTTTGGCAACCTTGCTTAACTCAAAAATTAAGGGCAAGGGGTTTTTCAGAACCCTGTTTTATATGCCAAATATTTTTTCCATGGTTGCGGTATCTATGGCATGGCTGTATTTGTTTGATACGAATAACGGTATTCTTAACCGTTTGCTGGATGTTGTGGGACTGGGGCCTGTGGGCTGGGTGACCTCTTCTTCCACGGCGCTGCTGTCTGTGGCCATTATGAGTATATGGAATTCAACAGGATACAATATGATTTTGTTTTTATCCGGTCTTCAGTCAATTCCGGAATATTTATATGAGGCGGCCAGTATCGATGGTGCTACCCGGTGGCAGAAGTTCAGAAAAATTACAATTCCCCAGCTGGCACCAACGACATTTTTTGTGTTTGTCATGGCCTGTATTAATTCTTTCCAGGTTTTTGGACAGGTTCTTATTGTGACCAACGGCGGACCGCTGAATTCTACAACAACGATTGCTCACCAGATTTATAAAAATGGGTTTGAGTACTATAAAATGGGCTATGCGTCCTCTCAGGCCGTCATCCTGCTGATTATTATATCTCTGATCACTCTGGTAAACTTTAAATATGGAAGAGGTGATAATTGATGGCCGCTGATACAAAAAAACATATAGGTATGAAAAAGAAAAACAATGCGCTTAAGATTCTGACGATTGTCATTCTCAGTATTTGGGGAATTATTACATTGCTGCCAATTATATTTGTTATATTTACGGCATTCAAAACAGACCCGGAAATTTCCCTGTCCGGTTTTAAATGGCTGCCATCCAGCTTTACGAACTTTGAAAACTTTATTCAGGCCTGGCACATGGGCGACTGGCTGGGCTATTTTAAAAACAGTGTGATCATTACGGTTGTTGTAGTGGCCGGCAGTCTGGTGATTAATTCCTTAGCCGGGTATGCGTTCGCAAGACTGGATTTTAAAGGAAAAAATATTTTATTTATGGCAGTACTCATGGGCATGATGGTATCCCCGCAGTCCATTATTATTCCTCAGTTTGTGATGCTGCGTTCATTTCCGCTTGTCGGTGGAAATAATATTTTGGGGCAGGGCGGCACGGGACTGCTGGATAGTTATGCTGCGCTGATCATTCCGTTTTTGGCCGGATCTTTTGGAATCTTTTTGTGCCGCCAGTTTTATTCCACATTTCCAAGAGAACTGGATGAAGCGGCCAGAATTGACGGCTGTGGACCTGTAAAAACGTACATATACATTTTTCTGCCCATGTCTAAAACAATATTGGCCACATTGACGATTCTTAAGGGTGTGTCCACCTGGAACGATTTCTTCTATCCGCTGATACTTACAAGTTCAGAGAAAATGAAAACGGTTCAGCTGGGACTGCAGATGTTCAGAGGATCCACGGCAACCCATTATAACTGGCTGATGGCTGCCACACTGATTACGTCTATTCCGATGGTTATTTTATATTTCTGTGCTCAGAAATACTTTGTTCAGGGCATTGCTTCGACCGGAATGAAAAACTGACAGGCCCTGTAAAATTACAGTGGGGGAACGATAAGGAGGAGAAAAAAATATGCGTGCAATTATGGTGATGTATGATTCACTGAATCGCCATTATCTGCCTAACTATGGATGTGATTTGGCGAAAATGCCTAATTTTAAAAGACTTGGTGAAAAAACAGTTACTTTTGACAGATCTTATGCTTCCAGCCTCCCATGTATGCCGGCCAGGCGGGAGCTTCATACAGGGCGGCTGAATTTTCTGCACAGAGGCTGGTCGCCTCTGGAACCTTTTGATGATTCTATGCCTGAGTTGTTAAAACAAAACGGAATTTACAGTCATATTGTTTCGGACCATCAGCATTATTGGGAGGATGGAGGCGCCACATATCATACAAGATATCAATCCTGGGAGTGTATCCGGGGTCAGGAAGGGGATCCGTGGAAAGGATCATTGGTTCCGGCAGATGATACAACCGTTTTCGGCAGCAGTTCCATTGCGCTTGCCCATCCGGAAAAACTGCCGTTTAATCCTGTCAACTGGCGCAGACAGGACCAGGTCAACCGCCGCTACATGAAGGAAACAAAGGATTTTCCTCAGGCGAAAACCGTTGGCTGCGGTCTGGAATTTATCGAGGAAAATAAGGATTATGACAACTGGTATCTCCAGATTGAAACTTTTGATCCCCATGAACCATTTTTCGCGCCTGAAGAATTTGAAGCATTGTATAAAGACGAAGGTGAGGATACCTTTAAATATGACTGGCCGCCATATGGACCGGCGATGGAGGATGATCATTTTATTCAGAAGGTGAGAAAAAAATATTTTGCTCTTTTGTCTATGTGTGATCATTTTCTGGGGAAGGTCCTGGATCTGATGGACAAATACAATATGTGGGATGACACCATGCTGATTGTAAATACAGATCACGGATTTTTGCTGGGAGAACACCGCTGGTGGGCAAAAGGCTGCATGCCAGCGTATAATGAGCTGGTTCATACACCTTTATTTATATGGGATCCCAGAAGTAAGGTGTGTAATGTGCGCCGTCAGTCTCTTGTGCAGACACTGGATCTGGCGCCTACGATTCTGGATTTTTTTGGCGTGGATATACCAAAGGACATGCAGGGTAAGGTTCTTGCACCGGTTATTGCCGATGATACACCGGTTCGCCGGTACGGTTTATTTGGATTTTTTGGTGCCCATGTGAATGTTACCGATGGAGAATATGTTTACATGAGGGCACCGGCGCATCCGGAAAATGAGCCTTTGTATGAATATACACTGATGCCCAATCAAATGCGCTGCAGAATGTCACCGGCAATTCTTCAGGGGATGACGCTGGCCGGACCCTTTGAATTTACAAAGGGCTGTAAAGTTTTAAAAATTCATGGAACTGAGGGACATATGGGACCGCCGGTTTTTCGTTACGGTAATCTGCTTTTTAATGTACTTAAGGATCCCAAACAAATGCATCCGCTGGATGATCCCCAAAAGGAAGTGGAGCTGATCAATGCCATGCTTGACCTGATGCGGGAAAATCATGCACCGGAGGAACAGTTTGAACGCCTGGGGCTTCCGATTCAGGGAGAAATGACGATAGAAATGCTGATGGAACAGCGCAGTCGTGAACAGGAAATCAGATATCCGGATTTTTTAAAGCATATCAGCGATACATGGGAAGAGCCGGCTGTGTGGGCTTATAAAGCATTGCTTAATATGGGACTTATGCCTGAAAATGAGATGCATCAGAATTTGAAATCCTGGCTGGGACAAAAGCAAACCGCTGTGTTGGCTGCAGATATTTTTGAGTTTGCGAAAACAATTGTACCGGAAGAAGACTATGAAAGTGTCTTATATACGATGCAGTTTATTGCCAGGCTGAATTAAGCGGTGACAGGCGGCAAAATAAAGGAGAATTTTAATGGGGTGAATTTGTAATGAAGAAAAGGCCGAACATTGTCATTTTAAACCCGGATCAGATGCGGGCAGACAGTATGGCCCATTTGGGGAATCCGGCTGCGGTGACCCCTCATCTGGATGCTCTGGCTAAGGACGGCATGTCTTTTAGGTACGCTTTTTGCCAGAATCCGGTATGTACACCGTCCCGGTGCAGTTTTATGAGTGGCTGGTATCCCCATGTGTCAGGGCATCGGACCATGAATCATATGATGCATGACCATGAACCTGTGTTGTTAAAATATCTGAAGGATACCGGTTATCGTGTGTGGATGAATCAGAGAAATGACCTGCTGCCGGCACAGCATAAGGCATACTATAAAGATTATTGCACCGATTATTTTGTGCCGGCATGCCAGCCGGAAAAACTGCCGGAGGATGGGTGGCGTGGCGATCCTGAAGGGGATAATTATTATTCTTTTTTCAGAGGAAAGGTTCCTGAAATTCGGGATATTGATCAAATGTGGACCCAGGGGGCAGTAGATTTTATAAAAAATTATAAAGATGAATCCCCGTTTTGCATTTTTTTGCCATGGCTGAATCCCCATCCTGTTTATCAGGTCAGTGACCCGTGGTACAGTATGATTGACCGGCATAAACTGCCTCCGCGAATAAAAATTTCCGATCATTATCAGGAAAGACCAAAGATGGAAGGGGCGCTTCATCGGCTTTTGCAAATGGACGGATGGACAGAAGAAAGATATGATGAGTTAAGAGCTGTGTACCTGGGGATGTGCGCCAGAGTGGATGCCATGGCAGGACAGGTTCTGGAAGCCCTGAAGGAAAATGGCTATTATGATCAGACCGCAGTTTTCTTTTTCAGCGATCACGGGGATTACACAGGCGATTATGGACTTGTGGAAAAGGTTCAAAACTGTTTTGAAGATTGTCTCACCAATGTGCCTTTTATTGTGAAGCTGCCAAAAAGTATGCAGGGCAGGCATGGAATCAGTGAGGCGATGATTGAATTAATTGATTTTTATGCAACCGCAGAAGAACTGGCCGGTTACAGGCCACAGCATACTCATTTTGGTCATTCGCTGGTTGACTACCTTGCCGGGAAGGAAACTCCTCTGAGGGATACGGTATTTTGTGAGGGCGGTTTTTGCCGCGGTGAGGAGCATTGCAAAGAAATGGGCGGCGCAGATCATCCTGTGCCGGGAAATCTTTACTATCCCCGGCAATCACTTCAGGCTTCTGACGAAATGTATAACGGTAAGGCTATTATGTGCAGAACGCATCGGTATAAATATATTATGCGTCTTTATGAGCCGGATCAATTGTATGATCTGGAAAAAGATCCTAAGGAGCTGAAAAATTTTATTCAATGTCCGGAATATGGATCTGTTGCTGCAGAAATGAAAGAACGGATCTTAAAGCATTACATGGAAACCTGTGATGTGGTACCTTTTATAAAAGATGCCAGAATGTAAAATACAGTAAAATTAAGGGTGTCGTAAAATCATCAGATCAGAAGATGATTGGACGATACCCTTATTTTGTGTGAAAATGGATGACCAGTCTTGTTTTGAATATAAAAAAACTGCGTTTTGTCTCAGAAATTACGGTGAAAAATTTATAGATTGTGTCCTAAAAAAAGTGTAAAAATATAAAGTTTACATAGATTAAATGCCCTTGATTTTACTGGACTTTACAGATATTTTAGTCTTTTCGGTGAATTTTCGTTCAAATGGTAGACACAGTAAAAAGGATGGTATATAATGGGACTGTTCAATGGTTTATTAGTTAAATAATTATATTTTTATAAATCGTCGCTGTGCCGCGTTTATGGGATATAAGGTCATCTGTAGCAGAAATCTGCGTGGCATTAAAGTCAGGCAGAATAGATGTGCATATTCAAAATGCGGGGTGAAGTTATGTGGTTTGTCATACAGGTAAGGTCCGGGATGGAGCGGGACATGATGCTCCAGTATCAGAGGATTGTTCCTAAATCCATATTAAAAGATAGCTTTACGCCTGAATTTGAATATATGAAGCGGTATAAAGGTGCCTGGCATAAGGAGAAAAACCTGCTTTTTCCGGGATACATCTTTGTGCGCACAGACGATCCCACAGTGCTTTATCAGGCCCTGAAATCTGTGATTGGTCTGAGCAAGATCCTGGATATGGGTGATGAACTGATACCTTTGACTAAAGAAGAAGTTCGTATGATCGAACTTTTGGATCATGACCGAGTTTTGCGGATGAGCCGGGGATATATTAAAGATCATAAGGTTTATATCAAAGAAGGACCTTTAAAAAGTTATGAAACATCCATTAAAAAGGTTGACAGGCATAAAAGAAAAGCCTGGTTTGAAGTGGAGATTTTTGGCCGGATGATGTATGTCTGCGCTGGTTTGGAAATTCCGGAAAAATTCAATACCATAGAAAATGCAATGGGAGAAATATATGGAAAGACAATTTGAAGAAAATGACGATATGCAGATTGATCTGGTCGCTCTGCTGAAAGCTCTGAAGAAAAAGCTGTGGCTGATTGTGATCTGCCTTATAGCCGGAGCAGCGGCCTTTGGAATTTATACAGCGGTACTGGTAACACCCATTTACAGCTCATCCACGATGCTGTATATTACAGGCTCCTCCTCAGCAGTGGTTTCTGTGTCTGATTTACAGCTGGGCAGCCAGCTGGCGGGGGATTATGAGGTTCTTGTGAAGAGCCGGCCGAATCTGGAAGCCGTGATTACCAATCTTGGATTGAATATGACATATGAACAGTTAAACAGCTGTGTCAGTGTGTCCAATCAGGACGGAACCCGTATTCTTCGCATAAAGGTTTCGCATCCGGTGCCTCAAACAGCCAAAGAAATTGCAGACGAACTGGCTTCGGTAACCATTGACAGTATTCCGAAAATTATGTCTGCGGAACGCCCGACGCTTGTCGAGGGTGCCACACTTCCCAAATATCCGGACAGTCCGAGTCTGAAGAAAAATATCATTCTTGGTGGCCTGGCAGGTGCATTTGCTGCGGCAGCGGTTATTTCCGTAATGTTTATTATGAATGATAAGATTCGTTCCGAAGAAGACATTGAGCGTTATCTGGGATTAAATACGCTGGCGCTTATTCCTGAGGTGGGAAATAAAAACAAGAGCTTGTCTCTGCCTCAGAAAACAGAAAGCAATAAACACAGAAAGGCTGAGGAACGTTAGAAATGCAGAATATTACTTTAAGCGGTGTTAGTCTGGAAAATCGTCAGGTGAATGAGGCCTACAAAATACTTAGAACAAATATAACCTTCAGCGGGCCTGAGGTGAAGACGATTGTTGTCACAAGCTGCATGCCAGGAGAGGGAAAGTCTGAAGTTTCTTTTCAGCTGGCAAAATCTCTGGCAGAGTCAGGAAAAAAGGTTGTTTATGTAGATGCAGATATTCGTAAATCTGTATTTTTAAACCGATATCATCCGGATCAGGTGATGCGGGGGCTGAGTCATTTCCTTACGGGCCAGGATAATGTAGATAATATTTTTTATAAAGTAGAAAATGTTAAAAATTTATATTTGATTACTTCTGGACCAAGAGTTCCTAATGCGGCAGAGCTTTTAGGGGGGAAACAGTTTGAGATGCTGGTTCAGGCATTAAGAAAGGTTTATGACTATATTATTATCGACAGCCCGCCACTGGGGTCTGTGATTGATGCTGCGCTGATTGCAAAAAAATGTGATGGCGCATTGATGGTTATTGAGGATAATAAAACCGGACGGAAGTTGGCTAAGAAGGTCAAAGAGCAGCTGATGCTTTCACAGTGTCCGATTTTAGGTGCTGTTCTTAATAAAGTTGAGGTCCATAAAAAAGGCTATTACGGCAAATATTATGGAAACTATGAGTAATGATTACTGTTTATTTTAATAAATTCAGTAATAATGAAGCTTGAGAAAGGAAGGGTGGATTATGAAAAGTCTTAAGCGCAAAGCGGCACTGCTGCTTACCATGATTCTTGTTCTTGCATCATCAATGACAGTTTTTGCTTCGAATAAGAAGACAGATTTGATTGTGGCTATGGATGAGGCGGCAGGATCGCTTGGGGTAACAGAAACTCAGTCATACAAAAATGTTCGTGCATCTGTGGAAAATTACACAGGGACAATTACGGACGAACAGTATGAAGCAGCTTTGAAAGAAATCGAATATGTTCGTTCGCAGATTGAACTGCACGGCGTGGATGCTGTACGCAGCGGAACAGCGTTACGTCAGGAGCTGATCAATCACATTGTAGCGGCATGTGAAGCTGTAGGAATTCATGTAACCTATACCGAGGATGGTGTTGTAACAGTTGTTTACAACGAAAACGGTGAAAATGATCCCATCAAACAGACCGGCGGCAGTGTTGCATCTTTATTTGCAATTTCAGGTATCTGCGCAGCAGCCTTTGGTGGTACAGTTGTATATGCAAAACATCATAAAATGTTTGCATAGGTGACTGGATAATGAAAAGAAAGCATACAGGTTGGTTGTCGGCATATATAATTATGCCGGCAATCTTCATCATCTTAGGGGCAGGGCTGTGGTTTCTGGTTTTTCAACCGATTATTGATTCACAGAGACCTGTTTTTTTTACGCTGTTTCGGACTGGGGATATTGTCGATTCTGTGGTGATTGAGCCGGTTTTAGCAACACCCAGTCAAACCGGGGATGTGTCTTCAGATACAGAGCCGGATAAGTATGTGCCCGTAAAATCTGTTTCTGAACCTGATATCGGCGATCAATACGGAACGATTGTGTGTGAACGCATCGGGCTGAGTGCGCCTTTGTATTTTGGAGACAATGATTCGGTCCTGGATATGGGCATTGGAACCTACCCAGGCAGCTGGATTCCCGGAACCGAAGGAACAACATTAATTTCGGGTCATACAGAGACCTATTTCCATGTGCTTGAGCATATTCAGGCCGGGGATATTATTACGATAACAACAGAATATGGGACGTATGAATTTAAAGTGACAGAATATACGATTATAGAAGAGACAGAAGTAGAAGCTTGTCACCTTGATCAGAAAAATGGTGAGCTGGTACTTTATACCTGTTATCCATTCAGCCGTCCGTCAGGACGCAGAGACCATCGCTTCTTTGTGTATACTGAAAAATTATCCGGACCGGATATTGAATTGACAGATTACTTTATGAAATAGGATGTTTAAATATGGGAAAACAACGAAAAAAATTAATGATCATCACAGCATTTATTATGTCCATCATGTTTACTATGGCCGGATGGGGTTTTTCTATGGAACTGTCTTTCCTCAATGAAGGTCATGTTTTAAATCTTCTGGAACAAAGCGGATTTTATGAATCCGCTTCGGAAGACATTATGGATCAGATTGCAGGACTGACAGAACAGGCGGGACTTCCGATACAGGTTCTTGACGGACTTGAGGCTGAGGTTGATTTATCGGGTACACTAAAAAAGTATACAACAGGAAAAATTCATGGTGTTGATTCTGAAGAATTGAATAAAACGCTGATGTCGGATTTCATTCGTGCATCGGTATATATATATATGGAAAATGAAGGCATTTCAAAATCCTGGATTCAGACCGAGGCGTTTACGAATTACCTCGATCAGGCTGATCAGGCGTTTATAAGAACTGCTCAGCAAAACTTTTTTATTTATTATAAAGAAATCCGGGATTTTTATCAGACTGTGTGCCTGGGACTGGGCTGTGTAGGGCTGGCGATCGGTATTTCAGGGGTGATTTTTATTTATTTCCTTGTAAAAATGAGAAGAAAAACCCTCTCTTATCTGATTCGTAGTTTGGTGGCTGCAGGTATCATGACCGCAGGTGTTCCCGTGATTGGTATGATTACTGGAATAAGTGAAATGGCGGCAGCGAATGCCGGACTTTTGGGCGATTTTTCGAAGCTGTATATAAATAGCGGACTTCAGACTTTTTTTGTAACAGCAGGGGTTTATGGCGCTTTAATTTTGGTTTGCGCTATAGTGATTAATTTGTTAGGACATCATAGCGGAAATTAGAAATACAGAAAACAGGGAGAACGATATGAAAAGAAAACTTTTAATTGCGGTATTTGATGTTATTGGAATCATTTTGTCTTTTGGATTGGCACTTTGGTTCCGGTTTGACTTACAGCTTCAGGAAATACCTGAGAATTATGGTATTGGTTATCTGTATTTTGTGGCAGTGTGTATTGTTGTAACGTTGCTTGTGTTCTGTGTTTTCAAACTTTACCAAAGTATATGGACGTATGCGGGAATAACGGAAGTTATACGGACATTTTCAGCGACAATGCTGTCAATTATATTAACAGTGATCATTACAGTCATTGCTTTTGAAAGAATGCCCATTGGCTTTTATATGATTGGCTGGCTGCTGCTGTTTATGTATACAGCTTTTATTCGTCTGTCCTATCGACTTTTACGTCGTTTTAAAATGACCGGTGAACGCCGGGCGTCGGCAAATCGGAAAAATGTAATGATTATCGGTGCCGGCGGCGCAGGGATGGCTTTGCTGAAGGAATACCGGACAAGCGATAAAATTATGGATGTTGTCAAATGCTTAATTGATGACAATATTCATAAAAAAGGAAAATATCTTAATGGGGTTCCTGTTGTCGGCGGACGGGAACATATTGATGAAGCTGTAAAAAAGTATAAAATCAATAAAATTATTCTGGCGATTCCCACAGCCAGTCAGCAGGATAAAAAAGAAATTTTGGATATTTGTAAATATACAGGCTGTCAGGTTCAGACGGTTCCCGGTATTTATCAGCTGGTCAACGGTGAGGTCAACGTTTCCCAGCTAAGAGATGTGGAAATCGAAGATTTGCTGGGACGGGATCCTATTCGTATGAATATAGAAGAAGTGCTGGGATATGTCAAGGACCAGGTTGTTCTTGTCACCGGCGGCGGCGGTTCTATTGGCAGTGAGCTGTGTCGGCAGCTGGCTGCACATAAGGTCAAGCAGCTGATTATTTTTGAAATGTATGAAAATAATGCCTACGATATTCAGCAGGAACTTAAATATAAGTATCCGGATTTGAATCTGACCGTTCTCATCGGTTCGGTGCGCAACAGCAACCGTCTGGAATATGTATTCCAAACATACCGTCCGGATATTGTTTATCATGCGGCTGCTCACAAGCATGTGCCTTTGATGGAGGACAGCCCCAATGAGGCTATTAAAAACAATGTGATTGGTACATATAAAACAGCAATGCGGGCAGATAAATATCATACAAAACGCTTTGTACTGATTTCTACAGATAAGGCTGTGAACCCAACCAATATTATGGGCGCAAGTAAACGCCTCTGCGAGATGGTGATCCAGATGTATGCGCAGAAAAGTGACACGATCTTTACAGCCGTAAGATTTGGAAATGTGCTGGGCAGCAACGGCAGCGTCATTCCTTTGTTTAAAAAACAGATTGCACACGGCGGCCCGGTGACCGTTACACATCCGGATATTATCCGCTATTTTATGACCATACCGGAAGCGGTCAGCCTTGTTCTTCAGGCCGGTGCTTATGCCAAGGGCGGCGAGATCTTTGTTTTGGACATGGGAGAACCGGTTAAAATTGTAGATCTGGCCAGAAATCTGATTCGTCTGTCAGGCTTTACCCCGGATGTGGATATTAAAATCGAGTTTACGGGTCTGCGTCCCGGAGAAAAGCTTTATGAAGAATTGCTCATGGCCGAGGAAGGCCTGCAAAAGACAGCCAACCAGAGAATCTTTATCGGAAATCCTCTGCCGGTGGACGGCGTTAAGCTTAAAGCCAGCCTGGACAGACTGAATAAAGAAGCCTGGGGAGAATGTGATAACATTAAGGCACTCGTCAAAGAAATTGTGCCGGAGTATCAGATGAAGGGGTAAGAACATAAGAAAGGTCCTGATCATGATAAACGGGCTTTAAACAAATACTGCATATAAAAGCTGTACCTGCAGTTCCGGTCCGGGGAGCAGTTTTATATGCAGTATTTACGGGTATGACTTATAAAAAGTCATTCTTAGGAATCATATAGTTGAAAATTGTAGGTTTTAAATTATAAAAATAATATGGTCTTTTAATGGGACTTTTATGATGATTTTTAAAATTTTCAAAAAAGATAGATTGAAATCATAAAAGATAATTTTAAAATAATATATAATTTATTGATTAAAGTTAAATTTGATACTTGTTATTAATTTATTATAGTTCAATTTTCAATAAATTAAAGATTAAATCAAATGAAACTAATTTAGATCAAATGGCAATTTTGAAAAATATTCTTATCGGGGACATTTTTAAAAGAGGGGGTATGCTGATCCGCATTATAAGCGGAATGTTATGATGGGGAGATTAGGCCCGACCTGCGGATGTCCTTTGATAAGAGCGTTTACAGGCTGTTTGCCATAAAGGGAAAATTTATCCGTTGCCTAGGTTACATACCAGATAAAGAAAGAGGATATAAAAGAAAAAGTAGGGATTGTAGTTACGATTTACTATCCAGTATAGAAAGGTACAGTAGATGAAAGGAAAAGAAAACATGTGTAAAAATTTAGAGAAGCGTCAAATACCATTTAGCCCACCGGATATGTCTGATCTTGAAGTAAAAGAAGTTAAGGAGGCTATTTTATCAGGATGGATAACAACTGGACCCAAAACTAAAGAATTTGAACGCCGGATAGCATCCTATTGTGAAGTTAATAAGGCAGTGTGTCTTAATTCTCAGACAGCATGTGCGGAAATGGCATTGAGGATATTGGGTATTGGAGAAGGAGATGAAGTGATTGTGCCGGCATACACATATACAGCCTCGGCGTCTGTTGTATGTCATGTTGGTGCAACATTAAAATTAGTAGATGTTCAGAAAAATTCCTTAGAAATGGATTATGATGCATTGGAAGCTGCTATTACTGAAAATACAAAAGTGATTATACCGGTGGATTTAGGTGGGGTTCCCTGTGATTATGATAGGATTTTTGAAATAGTTGAAAAGAAAAGAAATTTGTTTCAACCTAAGAATGATATTCAAAGAGCAATGGGAAGAATATCTGTAAATACAGATGCAGCTCATGCTTTTGGTGCAAAATGGCATGGAAAAATGGTTGGGAGTATAGCAGATTTTTCAAGTTTTAGTTTTCATGCTGTAAAGAATTTGACAACAGCAGAGGGTGGCGCTTTAACATGGAAATCAATTCCAGGCATTGATGATGAAAAAATTTATCACCAGTTACAGTTGCTTTCATTGCATGGACAGTCAAAGGATGCACTTGCAAAGACACAACTTGGGGCATGGGAATATGATGTTATTGGTCCGTGGTATAAGTGTAACATGACAGATATTATGGCGGGTATCGGACTTGCTCAGTTGCGTCGCTATGATGGAATTTTGAAAAGACGTCAGGAAATTATTGAGAAATATGATGACGCATTCAAACCCTTAGGCGTGGAGGTGCTGTCTCATTATACAGATAAGCATCAGTCATCAGGGCATCTTTACATTACAAGAATACCTGGAATTACTATGGAGCAGAGACAGGAAATTATTGTCAAAATGGCAGAGACAGGGATTGCTTGTAATGTTCATTATAAACCGCTTCCAATGATGACGGCTTATAGAAATCTTGGACTTGATATTAAGGACTATCCGAATTCGTATGATAGATTTGTAAATGAAATTACATTACCGTTACATACAAAGTTAACTGATTTAGAAGTTGATTATGTGATTAAACAGTTTATTAAAATTGTTAAAACATATATTAGTTAAAGTAAGGGTGAAAGAATGTTGCGAAAGTGGGATAAACTGCCAGAACAAATAAGAATTGATGCGGTCCGGCCTTATTATGACAGACTGGTTAAAAAAAAATTTAGCCTATTTTTAAAAAGAATGTTTGATGTAATTTTGTCTGCAGTATTAATTGTGCTGTTGTCTCCGTTGTTTGTCATTATTTCTGTTTTGATCGTGTTAGATTCGGATGGCGGAATATTTTATCGACAGGAAAGAATAACTCAATATGGAAGAAAATTTAAAATTTTTAAATTTCGTACAATGATTATAGGTGCTGATAAAATTGGAACGCTGGTAACCATACAAAACGATAATAGAATTACAAAATTAGGTAGAAAACTTCGGAAGTATCGTTTAGATGAAGTGCCACAATTAATAAATGTTATTATTGGGGATATGAGTTTTGTTGGTACAAGGCCCGAAACAGAGCAGTATGTAAAAAAATATACTCCTGAGATGTGTGCTACGCTTTTACTACCTGCAGGTATTACATCGGAAGCTAGTATACGGTATAAGGATGAATCAAACTTACTTAATGTGGCAGATGATATTGATCGAGTTTATGTAGAAAAAGTCCTTCCTGAAAAAATGAAATACAATTTAGATAGTTTAAAACATTTTTCATTTGCAAAAGATATTATGATTATGTTTAGGACTGTAATTGCTGTTGTAAAAAATTAGATAAGAGAACTGAGGAATAATAGATGAAAGAAAATAAATTGGTTGCTTTAATCACAAATAATGATGATGATATCTACTGCTTTCGAAAGGAACTGATTGAGGGATTAATAGCCGCTGGATATAGGCTTCTTATTTCATGTCCTTATGGGCCCAAATTTGAGCTTATGAAGCAGATACCGTATATATATGATAATCCAGATATCGACAGACGTGGTACGAATGTTATATCAGATGGGTGTTTATTAGCACATTATTTTCATTTATTTAGAAAAGAGAGACCAGCAATAGTTTTGACTTATACAGCAAAACCAAATGTTTATGCTTCAATAGCAGCTAGGGCTTTGCGGATTCCATACATTAATAATGTTACAGGTTTAGGTTCTGTACTTAAGAAAAAAGGTCCTATGAAAGCATTTATAATGGAACTTTTTAAAGTTGCATACCGTGGTGCTGATTGTGTAATGTTTCAGAATTCTGAAAATATGAAGTTAGCTGTTGAATCAGGCATGATTAGAGGAAAGCATAAATTAATTCCTGGTTCAGGTGTCGATACAGGGCGATATCCGATACAGGAATATCCTGATGGTGGAAATGGACTTACTGGTACGAAAGTTGTTTTTAACTATATGGGACGCATACTTCATGATAAAGGTGTTGATGACTATATAGAAGTTGCCAAAAGAATAAAAATGAAATATCCCAATACGGAATTTAATATGCTTGGCTTTATGGAACCAACAGAATTTCATTATAAAAAGGAATTGGATGATTATACTCAAAAAGGTATTGTTTATTATCAAGGGAACAAAAACGATGTGAAGCCATGGATTGCCAGAGCACATGCAATTATACATCCCAGTACATATGGGGAAGGGATGAGCAATGTGCTTCTTGAAAATGCAAGTTCAGGAAGACCGATTATTACTACAGATAACCCTGGGTGTAAAGAAGTGGTTGATGATGAGGTTTCTGGATTTATCTATCCAGGAGGAAACATCGATATTTTAGAACAGACAATTATTCGATTTCTTCATATGGATAATGAACAGAGAAGGCATATGGGTGAATGTGGACGTTGCAAAGTAAAAAAGGAATTTGAACGTAAAATTGTGGTAGATGCATATTTAGAAGAAATAGATAGGATCATACGAGGTTGAATTTCATGAAAAGTAAGAAAAGTATTTTATGGGTTACAAATGGAATATTACCAGATATGTTGGAGGAAATGGGGAAGGATAGAGGTTATGGAGGCAGTTGGCTCTTGGAACCATCATATTTGTTTGCAAAGGATTCTGAATATAACTTAAGTATTGTAACTCCATGGGCTGGAAAAACATTTGTTCGCAAAACTGTAAAAGATATTGATTATTATTTAATACCATCTTCTTATACAGATCGAATGAAAAGCCCATCGAAAAAATTTAGATCTGCATGTAATCGACTGATTGAACAAATTCAGCCAGATGTTATTCATCTACATGGCGGTGAATTTGCAATAGGAATTCCTTTTGCAGAATATCCGGGGATTCCTAAAGTATTGTCAATTCAGGGACTTATATCCCGAATTAATAAAAGTTATTTTTATGGCGGGATTAAAATGCCCTCTTGGTTGGGATGTCTTCTTCCACATAGGCTAAGGACATATTTGCCTATGAAATTGCAACATGCGCGAAATATTTGGAGAGCAAATTCTGAAATTAGGCAAATGAAGCAAGTTGATGCAGTAACAGGCTGTACTCGTTGGGATTATACATATTCGATGCTAATTAATCCCAATCTAAAATACTACCATGTTGATTATGCTATTCGAAAAGAATTTTCTGAATCAAAGTGGGATATCGAACAATGTGATCGACATACATTTTTGATTGGAAGTATGACGGTTCCTTTAAAAGGATTACATAAAGCTTTTGAAGCATTAGCGCTTTTGATAAAAAAATACCCAGATGCTAAAATTAAGGTGGTAGGAACCAATACATTTGAAAATAAGCATAAATATGGTTATACAAAATATCTTTATGATTTGGCTAATAAATTGAATATTATGGATCATTTAGAACTTTTAGGCCCCCAGGATACACTAGGAATGATTCATTCCATGCTAAAAACACATACATTTGTCCTTTCTTCCTGCATAGAAAATGGACCAAACACGATGATGGAGGCAATGTGGCTTGGGATGCCATGTGTATGCTCTTATGTTGGTGGAGCTATGCAATTTGCTGAGGAAAATAAGGAGGCTATTTTTTATAGATTTGAAGAACCTGAAATTTTAGCATATGAGTTGGATCGTATATGGGCAGATGATATGCATGCAAAAGAACTGTCTGTAAATGCGAGGAAGCGTGCGAAAAAGTTCGAATGCTTTTATGATGTATATTTACGTTACAAAGATATGTATCAGGAGTTAATTGAGGAAAAATATGAGAATGAGTAATATTGCACCTGTGATTCTTTTTGTTTATAACCGACCGGAGCATACACAAAAAGTTTTAGATGCATTGGCGGAAAATATTTTAGCAAAAGATAGTGAGTTGTTTATTTTTTGTGATGGTCCTAAAAATGAGGATGCTATTATTCCTAACAATAAAACAAAAAGAGTCGTTGAGATAGAAAGCAAGCGCGATAGATTTAAATCTGTTTTTTTGAATATATCAGATAAGAATAAGGGATTGGCAGCTTCAATTATATCAGGTGTTACACAAATAATTGAAAGATATGGTAAATGTATTGTGCTTGAAGACGATCATATTACATCAAAAAGTTTTCTAGTATATATGAATCAATGTCTGGAATTTTATGAAATGAATCCTTTAATTTGGTCTATTAGTGGTTTTACATATCCTCTTAAAACGTTGTATGATTATCCTCACGATGTATATTTAAGTTATAGGGCATGTAGCCATGGGTGGGCTACATGGAAAGATAGATGGTCAAAAGTGGATTGGATGGTCAAAGATTTTGAGCAACTTCAAAAATCTTTGAGGAAACAGAGGAAATTTAATAGAGGCGGTAACGACCTTTATAGAATGTTGCGTCATCAGATAAGAGGTGAACGGGATTCTTGGGCTATTAGATTTTGTTATAGTCAGTCAAAGAATGATATGTTGACAATATATCCTAAATTTTCTCTTATCCGAAACATTGGATTTGATGGAAGTGGGACTCATTGTCAAGCTACAGAACAGCAGATTTTTGATAATTTTATTTCGGAGAAATTTGATTTTTATTTGGAAGATATATCTTTGGAAAAAAAGGTGACCAGAGAATTTAAATATCAATATAGAATTACATTTTTAGAAGCGTGCCAATGGTTGTTGAGGAAGTTTTTTGATTTGACAAAAAGGAATTAGATTAATGAATAAAAAAAGAAATTTAAAGGCTTCAGTTCTATCGGGACTGTTTTGGCAGTTCGCAGAGTCTGCCTGTGGAGATATTGTATCATTTGTTGTGTCTGTACTGTTAGCTAGAATGCTTTTGCCGGCTGATTATGGAGAGGTTTCTTTAGTAAATGTTTTCATTGTCATTGCTAACGTTTTTGTTGTTAATGGTTTGGGAACTGCTCTGGTTCAGAAAAAAAATGCTGATGATTTGGATTTCTCGTCTGTGTTTTATGTGAATTTAGTATTTTCAATTTTTCTGTATTTAATCATATGGCTGCTTTCACCACTAATAGCGGATTTTTATAATATTCCCCATTTATCTATTGTTTTAAGGGTATTGGCTATTAAGATACCTATTGCAGCAGTAAATTCAATACAGAATGCTTATGTATCCAGAAAAATGATTTTTAAAAAGTTTTTCTTTGCATCATTGGGAGGAACTTTAATTTCAGCGGTTATAGGAATCGGAATGGCGTATATGGGTTTAGGCGTATGGGCTTTAGTGGCCCAAATATTGTCAAACAGTGCAATAGACACATTGATGCTTTGGTTTACAGTTAAATGGAGGCCTAAATTTATATTTTCCTTTACGCGATTAAAAAGTTTGGTCAACTATGGATGGAAAATTCTTGTCTCAAGTTTGATAAAGGTGGGATATGATCAATTAAGTAATTTAGTGATTGGAAAATTATATACAAGTGAAGATTTAGCATTTTATTCAAGGGGGAAAAAGTATCCGGATCTTGTGGTAACGGATATAAATTCTTCGATTAGCTCTGTATTATTTCCAGCGATTGCAAAGCATCAGGATAATTTGGAAAAGATAAAGACTATGACGCGTAGATCGATAAAGACAAGCACTTATATCATAACTCCGCTTTTATTTGGGATGATTGCCTTAGCTGAGCCGTTAGTATCATGGATGCTGACTGACAAATGGTTGCCTTGTGTACCCTATATGAGAATTTGTTGTATTTATTATATGATGCAACCGATACAAACTGCAAATTTGCAGGCAATTCGAGCTATTGGAAGAAGTGATATTATACTAAAATTGGATATTATTAAAAGAGGTTCAGGATTACTGTTTTTGTTGTTGCTTATGAAACAAGGCGTAATGGGCGTGGCAATTGCTCCAATTGGAATGACTCTTGTAGCTACTGCAGTTAATATACGTCCTAATAAAAAATTTATAAAATATACTTACAGTGAACAGTTCCTAGATTTGATTCCTAACTTGCTATTGTCACTGTTCATGGCTGTAATTGTATGGAGCCTGGGGAAAGTGATGCAAGTTGCACAGGTTACAGATTTTATAATTTTATTTGTTGGATTTATAGTGGGTGTGGTTTTGTATATTTTATTATCTTTTATTATGAGAAATGAAACGTTCTACTATATAATCAATACGTTTAAAGAATATTTTCATAAAAAAAATGCCATTTCAGAATAATTATTTAGAATTCTGGTGTGAAATTGAAATTAAGTATGTGTATTTCTTTTACTAAAACTCCATAATTGAATTTTGGGGAAAGGAGTAAATAATATATAATGACGATTAACAAAAAAATGATCGGCAAAATATGTGCTTCATATGTGCTGTGCTGGACATTTATTCCTCCGATGCAGGTAGGAACCTTATATCGATTGATTGCGGTTATGTGCGCTGGAATTTGGATACTGTTAACGATAAATAAAGATTATTTAAGAAGAAATCAATGGTATTTATTTTGGATGTTGGTCTCCACACTGTCTATGATCATTTTGAAACGTATGGCGTTTTCTTCTGGGAAAATGGCTATAACGAGTACATTGCAGTGGATAATTATGCTTTTGATTGGAATGATTGTACTTTACTATTTAAAGTATGATAGAGATTATTTGTATTGTATGTATACTGTAATTCTTGTCCTGGTTGCAGTATTTTCCATAACAACTATTCAGGCATGTATTGTGGATCCATATTCTTCGAGAATTGCAAATTCTGAATGGTTAGAAACAAGATTTGAAGGCAATGAAAATGTTGGTCTGTATGGTTATATTTTTATGGCTGTATTTATGGAGCCATGTTTGCTTTATGTGATAAAGAAAAAAATAAAGGTTAATAAAGTGTTTAACTTATTTGTTTGGGTTGATGCATTTTTGATTGCAGCAATGGTTGCAACAGCAGGATATTCCCTTGCAATCACCTGTACTTTTTTTAGCTGTGTTATTGTTATTTTGTTTGATCGAAAGCATATCATACGTTCAATATTTGTCTTGGCAATTATAGTGATTATAGGACTAAACTACAAATTTATTTTTAATGGGATTTTTGATTGGATGTTAAAAATTACATCTTCTAATGTTGTTTATCAAGGAAAAATTAGCGAATTCCAGCAATTTTTTTTCGATGGTTCAGTATCAGGAGATTTGGCAGAACGGTTTAAAAATTATTCCGGAAGCTGGCAGTCTATTATAAACTATCCATTTATTGGATGCTACTTTTTTGGCGAGTCTGGCGGAGGGGGACATTCGTTTTTGCTTGACTCCATTGGAAAGTTCGGTTGGGTCATAGGAACAATAGATATATATTTGATTCTTATCAAACCATTTAAGATGTGCAAACATAAGAAGAAAAATATACTTGATTATAGTATGTTTGTAACTTGGATTGTATTTTTATTTTTTGATCCATTAAGTCAGGAACTTGCCATTTCATGTTTCCTAATATATCCTGTTACGCAACTATTGGCAGATGGAACGCATATAAATAACAATAGATAATTGCGAAACAGGCTTGGGATATGAGCCAAAATAATGCTGAAACTTGGAATTTAAGAATATAGTAAGTTTTATGCAATTAAAGATTTAAAATTTAGAATATACTGATGTTGTTCGATCTTATCAATAAGTACGTAAAGCTTTTTGGAGGTAAAGGTATACCATTCTTTGGTTTCCTGGTTCCTTCATGCTTCATAGGAAGGGAAAACGCATTCGGACAAAACGGGGAATGCCGTTTTCATTCATATAATATCCGGTGTTTTCCAATCCCGAACGGAAATTTAAAGGAATATGGGCTTTTTGAAAGCAAATGTCATTGCTGGTAGTACCCTTGTCAAAGGTGTTGCCTGAAAAGAGCTGTTTATAAAGGTTTGTAGAGTTAAAAGTAGCATCTCCCAAAAAAATATTAGGATTGATGTGTGGATATGCAGCAAAACAATCTTGTAAAGTAGGGATAAGCATCTGGGCATCATGGATGGATTTATCTTCATCCGGGGAAGATGCCTTCTTTTCAAGAATAATTTAAGGATGTTTCTCAAAGAAATCTCTGTTATAGAAGTCAATATGCTGTACGCTGCCCAAACCATTTGTTACAATACCAAATTTGTAAGCATAACAAAAATGTTCATCAATGTAAAGCTGCTTAATGTCGAGATTTGCAGCGGCATAGTAAGGTAAGGAGGAGGAAATCGATAGGGATTGAAAAAACACGCTGAATGATAGGCTCCCATAAAAACGTTCAAAGGGTATTTGCGGGTTCTGCTCGTTGATGCATAGAAATATTTCCGGAAGGAAACGGGAACAATTTCATCAAGATCAATGTACTGTCGTAAGAGAAACAGAAACTGAGGTTTATGGGATTCATAAATTTCCTGACAATCTGAAAAAATATCTGCCAAAGAAAGCTGATTGTATGGTATCATATGGATATAACTCCTTTCAGGTGGATAGGGTTGATTTTTGTTTAGTCACTTAAATCTTACTACAGACCTGTGAGGAGTTGTTCTATTTTAGTAAAGAAAAAAGCCTGATTTTATGTGGGCTTTGGCGTTTCGTAAACGCCTACATAAATAACAGATTAAAGAGGTGAAAAAATTGCACATTTTATATCTGGGGTATGTTGCCCATCAGAAGATATTTCAAGATTTAAATAAAGAAGATACGGATATGTCGGTAGCTAGTCATAAATTTGAAACATGCTTTATTGAGCAGTTATCTGAAATTTTAGATAAAAGTGATTCATTAAAAATGATTTCATATCTTCCGTGCAACAAAATTAAAGAAGATTATAAAAATGAGTGCTATTGCACATATGAAGGACATGAAATTCATTATATTACAAGTGAAAGAAATAAATTTAGTGCAGTCTGCAGAGCTGTTTTAGTGGCAAGAAAAGAAATTTGTGTTTGGATGAATGAAACGGCAAATGAGGAAAGAGTTGCTATTTCATATGCAACAAATCCAATATTATTGGCGGCTTTTTTTTCAATAAAGAATAGACCTCCCATTATAACAATTTGTTCTGAAGTCCCTTCATTGAGAATTATGACAAATGGAAATAATTTTATTAATCATGTTAAAAAATCAGTTTTTGAATTGTTTAATAAAAAAATGAGTGGATATATTTTTATGTCTAGGCATATGAATAATTTATGCAATTCGGAAAATAAGCCATGGATTGTTGTAGAAGGTATGATAGAACCTAAAGAAAATACATTAGAAGTCAAGTGTGAAAAAGAATCTGGAATGGTTTTATACGCAGGAGGACTTTTTAAAGAATATGGGATAGATATTCTTTTAAAAACAGCTGTATTGCTAGAATCCACAGGTATACAGTTTGTTCTTTGTGGGGATGGAAATGCAAAAACACTTGTTGAAGAATATGAACATAATTGCTCTAATGTACATTATTTAGGCAGTAAAACAAATCAGGAGATACTTATATTAGAAAAAAAAGCAGATTTGTTAATAAATCCAAGAAAACCGGATAATTTAATTTCTAAATATTCATTTCCTTCAAAAACGTTTGAATATTTTGCTTCTGGAACGCCATGTATTATGACTAAATTGGATGGAATACCAGAAGAATATTATGGTTATTGTTATACTTGTGATGTATCTACTCCCCAGACCCTAGCTAAGGATATTCAGAATTTTTTTGCCATACCAGAGGAATTAAGACGAAAAAAAGCAGAAAATGCATTTCAATTCCTTATTAAAGAAAAGTCGGCAAAAGTACAAACTGAAAAAATATTGGGATTTTTAAAACAGTTTAACTAAAGGTGATTATGTATGAATATACTTTATTATTATTCGAAGCTGAACATTGGTGGAGCAGAACGATCAACTGTACGGCTGCTGAATAAAATGGTAGAAAGAGGATGTAATGTTTCTCTGTTGTTAAGATGGAATAACGGGACTTTGGAAGATGAACTAGATCAAAGGATTCAATTGATACATTTAAAGCAAGGCGATCCAGAACAGGATGGATTCCTAGCCCAGATTTATAAAGTTATTAAAATGTATATCTGTTTAAAAAAATTAAATAAAAAAAAATATGACCTGGTAATTAGTGGATTGTTTGGATATAATCCAAGTATTTTATTTAAGCATATTAAGGCAGAAAAATATTTTCAGATGTTAAGGAATGATGTTGAAAAAACTGGAAAGTATGGAAAAACGGATTCATATATGAAAAAGTACGGGGAGAAATTTGATGCATATATCGGAGTTTCTGAATTTACCACAGATTCCTTTAAAAAATGTTATCCCAATTTAAGTAAAAAAGCTTATACAATTTATAATATATTACCTGAAATAGACCCATATGAAAAAAGAATATGTCCGCCTGAATTGGTTACAAGTAAGAAAAACTGCATAAAAATATTGACAATTTGCAGAATGGCTGATCAGGCTAAAGGATTGTTTAGAATGGAAAAGGTATGTAAACGATTATATGAATTGTATCCGGGACAATTTAAGTGGTTTGTTGTTGGAAATGGACCTGATAAAGCCAAATTAAAATTAAAGATAGAAGAAGACCAGCTTGATGAAGTGATGGTCCTATGCCATGAAACTACAGATCCCTTTATATATTATGCATATTGTGATTTGGTTGCTGTACTTTCATATTATGAAGGTTTATGCGGTGTGGTGAATGAGGCAAAGCTGATGCTTAAGCCTGTAATTGCTACTGAATTTTCAGGAATACACGAACAAATTGAGGATGGTTTTAATGGTGTAATTGTTGAAAATAAAGAAGAAAGTATTTTTGAAGGCTTTAAGTATATTTTTACTCATAAGGAATTACTCAAGAATATGTCTATTAACGGTATGTCTCAGAAATTACTTGATAATGATAATAAAGTGAATGAATTTATTCGGTTATATAATATTAATTTGGAGAGCAACAATGAATAAAAATATAAAAATTTCAGTAATTATTCCAGTCTATAATGTTCAGAGATATCTTAGGCAATGTCTTGACTCTGTAGTTAATCAGACATTTCAGGACATAGAAATTATTTTAGTTAATGATGGATCAACGGATCAGTCACTTGAGATTTGTCAGGAATATAAGCAGATGGATCAGCGAATTATTTTACTTACTCAGAAAAATTCGGGTTTAGCGGCTGCAAGACAAAAGGGTTTGGATTATGCATCTGGAGAATATATAACTTTTGTAGATTCTGATGATTGGTTGGAAGTACAGATGTATGAAAAAATGTATGATGCTGCATGCAGTTCTGGTGCAGAGATTGTGTTTTGTAATGTTTACAGAAATGAGTTAAAAAAAGAAAAGCCATATTTAGAATCTGGATTTTATGATCGACAGGCAATGGTGGAAAAGATTTTCCCTCGTCTTTTAGCTGGTTTTGATGAGAATGGATATGAAGATACAATACGATGGTGTAATTGGTTGAGGTTGTATAGAAGATCTTTAATTGATAAATATAATATTTGTTTTGATAAAAGATTTCGTAGAAGTCAGGATTTACCTTTTACTTTCGAATGTACAATTCATGCAAATAGTTATTATTATTTAGGGGATGATTATTTATATCATAACCGTATGAATTATGAGTCATTATCTAAAGGCTATACAAAGGATATGTGGCAATTGATTAAACCATTAATTTTATATTTACAGGATATTGTGGATGATTATTTGCCATATGATTTTCATGAGCAGATGAATCGGAGAGCTGCGCTATTTGTATTTGAGTGTTGTGAAAATGAAAATAAACCGAATAATAGACGAAAAATATTTGATCGGATCAAGACAATTAAAAAGATAATGCGTGATCCGGATGCGCGAAATTGGGTAAAGAAAATGAATACAGAAGGTATGCGTAAAATTAATAAAATATATGCATTTTGTTTTACTGCTTGCTTTCCTACCATTTTTTACATCATTTCAGAGAAACGTTTTTTGTCGAGAAAGTCGGATTATAGGAGGTGCCTGAAAGATGGGACTTTATGAATTAAAACAAAAATATCATCAAAAAAAGAGAATTAACAAACATTTTGATACAATGATTTCTTTTATGGCATCAGAAAATGCAACGCCTGCACATGAACTTGCGATGATTATAAAGCAAGTTCATGCCATTGAAAAAGGGCTGGCTATGCAAGAGTTTAGATTGGGTTTCGGAATACCAAGAATTCAGCTTATGTTAGATTACATTGAGCAATATATTTTTGAAGGAGGTAGTAAAAATATTGAAGAATTAAGAATGGCAAAGTGCGTTTTGGAAAAATATATTTATATTCATGATATACGGGGGTACATTCAAAATGACTATCTAAATATAAAAAAGAAAATATCCACTGTTTTTAATCTAACAAATAGTGATAAAAATAATTTTGGCGGCGTTATTAATTATTCTGTTAAAGATCATAAAAGCGATATTTGTGCTTTTAAAAGTATTGTGGAGAGTAGACACAGTATACGAGATTTTAAAAGTGAGCCAGTAAATGAAGCAAGTCTAAAAAAAGCGCTGGAACTTGCTATGAAATCTCCATCCGCATGTAATAGACAGTCTACACGAGTTTACGTTTTAAATCATACAGATTTTAATATGATAGAAAATTGGACTGGAGGTGCTAAGACTTTCATTCATATGGTTGATAAAATGCTGATTATTACCGGACAAATGAGTGCTTATGAAAAGGATGAATATTTTCAGTATTGTATAAGTGCCGGAATTTTCACAGGTTATCTAACTTTAGCACTGGAAGCTTACAACATAGGAGCATGTATATTACAAAGACCAATTATAAGTGACAGTAGTTGGAGTCAAGTTTCACAGAAGCTTAATATTCCAAAAGATGAACAGGTTGTATGTGCCATTGCTATTGGTATTCCAGCTGATGAAATAAAAGTGCCTAGATCGCATAGGTTAGGATATGAGCGTATTGTAGGTTATGTTGGAGACTATTACGTTCAGTCAAAGAAGAGGTAGTAAAGTGAGAATCGGAATTTTAACGTTTTATGAATCGGATAATTATGGAACTGTTCTTCAAGCCTATGGTCTACAGAATTATTTAAAAAAAGTCGGATATAGTACTGAATTGATTAATCTTGCCAGAGATACAAATACACAATCTTCTTACTTTCACTATAAAAATGTTAGAAAATATAGCAATTTGCAACGGCTATGGAATAAATTTATTTTATTTCGCCACAGGTCAGATTCTGATATGAAAAAGAAAAATTTTAAAATGTTCAGGGAACAATATTTAAAAATTTCTGCAAAATACTATGCTTCAGGGAAAGAAATATTAAAAGATCTGGATCGATATGATTTTTTTATAAGTGGAGGAGATCAGATCTGGAATCCTTACCATAAAATATTTTCTTTCGATTATATGTGTAGATTTCTTCCTGGGAATTTTAGGCGTATTTCCTATGGTTCAAGTTTTGGCGTGGATACCATTTATGAAGATAAATATATACAACAGATGAAGGAATGCCTATCCGCTTATTCGTCTATATTAGTCAGAGAGAATTCAGGCGTTAATATTATAAGACAGATGGGGTTAAATGCTAGCCAAGTTGTCGATCCAGTGTTTTTAGATATGAATTCTTGGTATGAATTTGTTGAAGAACAATCACCTGAAAAAAGTAAATATGGATTAATCTATGCATTGGTTGATTATCCGACTAGTGATGATGAGCTTATCCGACAATTTGCCGCAAAAGAAAAAATGAAACTTGTTATTCTTCCGGAAAACAGAAGAAATTGTTTGAATTTTTACAAAAAGCTCTTTTCTTTGTCGCCTCAGTCGTTTATTAATTATGTAGCACATAGTGAAGTTGTATTTACAAATTCATTTCACGGTTTGGCATTTGCTGTTATTTTTAGAAAAAAAGTTGTTTTATTGAATACGTGTACTAAAGAAGCTGAAAAAAAGCAAGTGCGGTTAAATGATCTTTTGAACTTTTATGAGGCGAAGAATTATAATTTAGATTGTATATGTAAAGAATTTTATTTTAATTATAAGAAGTTAGAAGAAAGTGTGGCCAGCTCTCAAAATCTATTAAAGAGAGGTTTATATGAATAGCAGAAATATTGGTATTGAATTATTACGAATTATTTCAATGTTTTTAATTGTTACAATGCATGTTTGTACTCAAGGAGGAATATTGGATACAGTTATTCCCTTCACCGGAAATTATAATATGGCATGGTTTATAATGTGTATTTGCTATTGTGCGGTTAATTGCTATGCTTTAATTAGTGGATATGTAGGAATTGCAACGAATTTTAAATACGAGCGAATGATAAATCTCTGGTTTAACGTATGCTTTTATACATTAGGAATAACTTTAATAGGTAAAATAATTTTCCCCAATAAAGTTACATTTTGGGACTTTATAAAGGCAATTACACCGGTAACTACTGGGCAGTATTGGTATTTATCTGCATATTTTGGTTTGTTTTTTTTGATTCCTTTTCTAAATGTGTTGCTTAATAATCTAACAAGGCGTAAATTGAAGGTTTTTTTGTTAACCATAATATTTATTTTTTCTTTGTTACCTGTGTTAAGACATACAGACCCTTTTTATTTAGGAGAAGGTTATTCTTGTGGCTGGTTGATTTGTATGTATATATTGGGAGCCTGTTTGAAAAAAATAGATTTTTTTAATCGTTTTTCGTTGAAGACGATGAGTTTGATTTTTATAGGAACTTTGGGAATTATTTTTGGTAGTAAATTATTTATTGAGTATTGTATGAATACGCTTTTTGGCATAACAGCAGGCGGTGGATACCTTTTAAATTATATATCACCGTTCGTAATTTTAGAAGCAGTTTCTTTAATGGGGATTTGCATAAAATTACATATATCAAATAAAAGGTTTGGGAATATAATCGCAAAAATAGGTAAATCTACATTTTTTGTATATATTATTCATCAACAGCCATTTCTTAAGCATATGTTTATTTCAGATAATTTTTCAAGATATAGTATATCAAATCTGGGTGTTATGATGTTACAGATTTTGGGTACAGCAGCTGTAATTTTTCTTGCTTGCAGTGTTATTGAATTTATCAGGATATTTATATTTGAGAAGTTAAAGTTAAATTTATGTATTGAATCAATGTCTATTTTTATAGTTAGACGGGTGAGGAAGCTTATTGAATACGGAAAGGAAGGAAAACAAAATGTCAGTTTTTGACGGAAAAGTATTAATGATTACAGGAGGTACCGGCTCATTTGGAAATGCAGTTTTGAATCGCTTTCTTGCTACTGACATTGGAGAAATCCGCATTTTCTCACGTGATGAAAAGAAACAAGATGATATGCGTCATGAGTATCAGGTAAAGATTCCGGAGGTGGCTGATAAGATTAAATTTTATATTGGAGATGTTAGAGATTTACAATCATGTAAAAATGCAATGCATGGTGTGGATTATATTTTCCATGCAGCAGCTTTAAAACAAGTTCCATCTTGTGAATTTTTCCCAATGGAAGCTGTTAAAACAAATGTAATAGGTACAGAAAATGTGTTGACAGCAGCTATTGAAGAAGGTGTAGAGTCAGTAATTTGTCTTTCTACAGATAAAGCCGCATATCCAATTAACGCAATGGGTATTACAAAAGCTATTGAAGAAAAAGTCGCAGTTGCAAAATCAAGAATGTCAGGAAAAACAAAAATATGCTGTACACGTTATGGAAATGTTATGTGTTCCCGTGGATCTGTTATTCCTCTTTGGATTGATCAGATCAAGGATGGTAATCCGATCACAGTTACCGAACCAAACATGACAAGATTTATTATGTCACTCGATGAAGCAGTTGATCTTGTATTATTTGCATTTGAACATGGTGAAAATGGAGATCTTCTTATTATGAAAGCACCGGCATGTACGATACAGACACAGGCAGAAGCAGTATGTGAGCTTTTTGGCGGTAAAAAAGAAGAAATAAAAATAATTGGTATTCGTCATGGTGAGAAAATGTATGAAACACTTCTTACAAATGAAGAATGTGCCAAAGCAATTGACATGGGAAATTTCTATCGTGTTCCTGCAGATAATCGTGGTCTTAACTATGATAAATATTTTAAAGATGGAGATGCAGAAAGAAATACGCTTACTGAATTTAACAGCAACAATACCAAACTTTTGAATCTTGAAGAGACAAAGGCAACAATTGCAAAACTGGCTTATATTCAGGAAAGATTAGCGGAAGACTAAGAGCACATGGTTGGAGGAGATCATTATGGAATACAATTTTAAATGGAAAAATGACGGTCGTACAAAAATCATGATTGGCTGTGGAACTCGTCCTGAGATTATTAGACTGGCAGCAGTAATTAAAAGATGCAGAGAGTATTTTGACTGTTGTGTAGTATATTATAACCAAAACTGGGACAGAAATCTTTCAACAGTCTTCTGGGAGGATTTTGAGCTTACAAATACTTTCGGAGAATATGGCCCGGATATTCTTGTTCCGGTCGTTGGTGAGAATCTTGGTGTAACCTGCGGAAATATTTTAGGACGAAGTTTTGAATTGTTATCAGAACTCCAACCGGATGGATACCTAGTGCTTGGTGATACTAACAGCTGTCTGTCAGCTATTTCTGCAAAACGCTTACATATTCCGTTATTCCATATGGAAGCAGGGAATCGATGTAAAGATGAGTGTCTTCCTGAAGAAACAAACAGGCGTATTGTGGACGTAATTTCAGATGTGAATCTTTGCTACTCTGAATTTGCTCGTAAATATCTTGCAGATACAGGCCTTCCCAAGGAAAGAACATATATGACAGGCTCTCCAATGGCAGAAGTATTACGAGGCAATCTTGATAAGATTCAGGCATCTGATGTATTAGAGCGTATGGGCCTTGAAAAGGATAAGTATATTTTATTATCTGCTCATCGTGAGGAAAATATTGATACAGAGAAAAACTTCACAAGCCTTTTCACTGCGATTAATGCACTTGCTGAGAAGTATGATATGCCTATCCTGTACTCCTGCCATCCAAGATCTAAGAATAGACTGGAAAAGAGTGGATTTAAGCTGGATCCAAGAGTTCGAGTTAATGAACCACTGGGATTTAATGATTATAACTGTCTTCAGATGAATGCTCTGGCGATTGTCAGTGACAGTGGTACACTTCCTGAGGAAAGCAGCTTTTATCTGTCAATTGGACACCCGATTGCAGCCGTTTGTATCCGTACATCAACAGAACGTCCAGAGGCATTAGAGGCAGGAGATTTTATCCTTGCGGGTATTACAACAAAGGAACTTCTGAATGCTACAGATATGGCCATTGAAATGAAACAGAAAGGTGTTCTTGGTAAGCCCTGCCCGGATTATGTAGATGAAACTGTGTCTATGAAGGTTGTTAGAATTATTCAGGGATATGTAAATGTGGTAAACAAGATGGTTTGGAGAAAAGAGTAGTAAATAATCCGGACATATAGAGCGTATGATAAGTTGGAGGAACTATAATGAACATATTAGTTACCGGAGCAAAGGGCATGGTTGGCACCGCTCTTTGCAATAACCTGAAAAACATCAGAGACGGAAAGAATAAAACAAGACCCAGCATTAAGATTGATGAAATTTATGAATATGATCTTGACAGCACAGAGGCAGAATTAGATGAATATTGTGCAAAGGCTGATTTTGTGTTTAATCTTGCAGGTGTAAATCGTCCGGAGAACCCAGAAGATTTTATGAAGGGGAATTTCGGGTTTGCGTCACAGCTTCTTGGCACATTAAAAAAACATAATAATAAAGCTGGAATTATGCTTTCTTCGTCTGTTCAGGCAACCCTGGCCGGAAGATTTGGAAATTCTGAATATGGCAGAAGCAAAAAAGCTGGAGAGGAGCTGTTTTTCCAGTATGGAGAAGAAACAGGAGCTCTGGTATATGTTTACAGATTTGTAAATCTTATGGGTCATTCCAGACCAAAGTATAACAGTGCCATATCTACTTTCTGCTGGGCAGTTGCTAATGATGCGGAGTTTACGGTAAATGACAGAAACACAGAATTGGAAGTTCTTTATATTGATGACCTTGTAGAAGGTATGTTTGATCTGCTGGAGGGTAAGGAGAAGCGTTGTGAATTTAATGGTGTGGAGACTGTTCTGCAGGAAGATGGAAGATATTGCTGTGTACCTGTTACACACAAAGTAACCTTGGGAGAGATTGTTGATCTGTTGGAGCGGTTTAAAACTCAGCCGGTAAATCTCATGATGCCGAAATGTCCGGATGGATCTTTTGCCAAAAAACTGTTCAGCCTTTATCTGACGTACCTTCCCACAGAGAAGTTTAAATATGCGATGAAGATGAATTGTGATGATCGTGGTTCTTTTACAGAATTGGTACATACGGTTGACTGTGGGCAGGTAAGCATTAACATCAGTAAGCCGGGGATTACAAAAGGACAGCACTGGCACAACAGTAAATGGGAACAGTTTATAGTTGTTCATGGTCATGGTCTGATCCAAGAACGCAATATTAATACTGGTGAAACTGTTGAATTTGAGGTTTCAGGAGATAAGATTGAGGCAATCTATATGATCCCTGGATGGACACATAATATCATTAATCTCAGTGATACAGAAGATTTAGTTACAGTAATGACCTGTAATGAGATTTTTAATCCTGAGCATCCGGATACATTTTTTGAACTGGTATAATTGCCTAAAAAACGGCTGGAGCCTTTTGTGGACTCCAGCTTTTGTTAAATATTATAAAATTTTTTATACCATTCAGCAAAGTTACGAAGTCCTGTTCTCAGACTTGTATCTGGTTTGAATCCGTAGTCTCTTTCCAGGGCACTGGTATCTGCATAAGTCACAGGTACATCTCCGGGCTGCATGGCAACAAGCTCCTTGTGTGCTTCGAAGTCATAATCTGCCGGAAGTACTTCTGCACGGATCAGTTCTTCTTGAAGGATGGTAACAAAGTCCAGTAGGTTTTCAGGGTTGCTGTTTCCGATATTGTAAACAGCATACGGAGGGATTGGGAGGCCATCTTCTCCGTTTTTCTTTTCCGGAGCACCCTGCATGACACGTTTTACGCCTTCTACAATATCATTTATATAGGTAAAGTCACGTTTGCAGTTTCCGTAGTTGAAGATTTGAATGGTTTCGCCTTTAAGGAGTTTATTTGTGAATCCAAAGTAAGCCATATCCGGCCGGCCTGCCGGGCCATATACAGTAAAGAAGCGAAGACCAGTAGAAGGAATATTATAAAGCTTACTGTATGCATGAGCCATTAATTCATTAGATTTCTTTGTAGCTGCATAGAGCGAAACCGGATTATCTACCTTGTCGTCTGTGCTGTAGGGTACCTTTTTATTTGTGCCATAAACAGAGGAAGACGAGGCATATACAAGATGCTCCACACCTTTGGCGCCGTTGTCATAAGAATGACGGCAGGCTTCAAGAATGTTATAAAAACCGATCATATTTGACTGAATATAAGCATCAGGATTTGAAATAGAGTAACGCACTCCGGCCTGAGCACCAAGATTGACGATGATATCAGGCTTATGTTCTTCAAAGATTTTGTCGATAACCGCTTTGTTCGCAAGGTCATCTTTGTAGAAGATGTATGTAGAATTAGAGTGCTCAGAAACGCATTTTTCAATTTCCTGTAAACGCCATTCTTTGATGCTTACATCATAGTAGTCGTTCATATTGTCAAGTCCGATAATACGGATGGGTGACTGTGTTTTTAAAAGCTCAAGAACAAGGCTGCTGCCGATAAATCCGGCAGACCCTGTGATGAATACGGTTTTATTTTTTAAATCAATATGATTCATTTCTTTTCATCCCATTCCTTAATCTCTTTTGAAAATATCCCTTGTATAAACCTTGTCTCTTACATCGTCAAGACAGGAGTCATATCTGTTGGCAATGATTGCCTGGCTTTTCTTTTTGAATTTCTTTAAGTCATTGATTACTTCGGATCCGTAGAAGGTTTCTCCATTTTTTAAAGTAGGTTCGTAAATAATAACTTTGGCTCCCTTTGCCTTGATTCGTTTCATAACGCCTTGAATAGAAGACTGACGGAAATTGTCGGAGTTACTCTTCATCGTCAGGCGATATACACCAATGACCTTTTCGCCTTCTTTGGTTGGATCCCAGGAGCTGTTTGCTTCATATGCACCAGCCATTTCAAGAACCTGATCTGCAATATAATCTTTTCTTGTTCTATTACTCTCCACAATAGCAGAGATCATGTTCTGGGGCACATCATTGAAGTTTGCCAGAAGCTGCTTGGTATCCTTTGGCAGACAGTATCCGCCGTATCCAAAGCTTGGGTTGTTGTAGTGGGCCCCGATACGTGGATCAAGACATACGCCATCAATAATCTGCTGTGTATTCAGGCCTTTTGTCTCTGCGTAGGTATCAAGTTCGTTGAAATAGGAGACACGAAGCGCCAGATAAGTGTTGGCAAACAGCTTAACAGCCTCTGCTTCTGTGAATCCCATGAATAACGTATCAATATTTCCTTTGATGGCGCCCTGCTGAAGAAGTTGGGCAAAGATTTCAGCTTTTTCTCTGGAACCTTCATCACAGGATACGATGATTCTGGATGGATAAAGGTTATCATACAGCGCCTTGGACTCACGAAGAAATTCCGGACTAAAGATAATATTCTTTGTATTGTATTTTTCCCTGACAGATGCAGTATATCCAACTGGAATCGTAGATTTAATAATCATAGTTGCATTTGGATTGACCTTTAATACAAGTTCAATCACAGCTTCTACAGCGGAACAGTCAAAGAAGTTCTTTTTACTGTCATAATTGGTTGGAGCTGCAATAACAATAAAGTCAGCATTTTTGTATGCTTCTTCTCCGTCAAGTGTAGCAGTTAGATCAAGTTCTTTTTCAGAAAGATATCTTTCGATGTAATCATCCTGGATAGGAGATTTTCTGTTGTTGATGAGTTCTACTTTTTCTGGAATAATATCAACAGCTGTTACATGATTATGCTGTGCAAGAAGAGTAGCAATGGAAAGACCAACATAGCCGGTACCGGCAACTGCAATGTTATATTTTTTATTAAAAACCGGTTTATGATCTGATGGTTTGCTGTCTTCAAATAAGTCTACAACTTCAAAGTTAAGTGCCTCTGCAATCGCATGAAGCTGATCAATGGAAGGAATGTAATCAAGGCTTTCAATACGACTGATCATCCCTCTGTGGATTCCGGTCATTTCTGCCAGCTGCGCCTGGGTGAGTTTCTGTTCTTTTCTTTTGGCGATAATCGTATCGGCCATTTTCATATAAGATAGTTTTTTCATAGTATCATATCTCCAAATACTGTTATCTGCTACATTGAATGTGTATTTCTGTATTTATGTTAACGACATTATATTATCAGAAATATACAGAGAGGTCAATAATAATAACTTAAAAATAATAAAATGACAATATATGGTTAAAAATGTCATTAATAATAGAAAAGTTTTGTTCGAACTCAATTTCTCTCCTTGACTTGGCATATATATCCAGCCGATTTTCGATGTCAATCCTATTAACCGGCTGTCCTCATGCAAGACACTTATATATCCTGCCATATGAGACGATGAAAACCGCATTTTCCCGGCTGAAAACACCGATTTTATTTTCACCGGCCTGAAGCCCTATAATTTTTGACAAAAATTTATGGAGAAAACACTTTTTCTTGCAGTCTGGCATATTTTTGCATATAATAAATAAGAAATCAGATGCGGCGGATGGCCGTAGATGAGGATAACGCTGAAAACAGGCGAATCAACTGGCCGCTGTCAGGCGGTGATGATTGAGAAATAAGTAAGGAGTTACAGTTATGGCAAAATACTTTGGAACTGATGGTTTCCGTGGGGAGGCTAATGTGACGCTGACCGCAGACCATGCTTATAAAATTGGCCGTTTCTTAGGCTGGTATTATGGGCGGAATGCCAGAAAAGGAAAAAAGTGCAGGATTTTGATTGGAAAGGATACCAGGCTTTCTTCATATATGTTTGAGTTTTCACTTGTATCAGGGATTACGGCTTCCGGTGCGGATGCTTATCTGATGCATGTCACCACCACACCATCGGTGGCCTATATTGTGCGTACTCAGAATATTGACTGCGGAATTATGATTTCCGCAAGCCACAATCCTTATTATGACAATGGGATCAAGCTGATCAATGCCGCCGGGGAAAAGATGGAGGAAGATACTCTGCTTAAAATCGAAGCCTATATTGACGGCATGGCAGGAGAAATTCCTTTGGCTACAAGAGATGAGATTGGCTGCACCGTTGATTATACAGAGGGCCGCGATCGGTACATGAATTTTTTGGAATCCCTTGCACTTAGATCTTATGAAGGTAAAAAGATCGGTCTGGACTGTGCCAACGGAAGTGCCTGGATGATTGCTAAAAGAGTATTTGACAATCTGGGGGCTAAAACCTTTGTGATTAATGATCAGCCGGATGGCAGTAATATTAATACCAACTGTGGTTCCACACATATTGAAGTGCTTCAGAAATTTGTTGTGGAGCATCAACTGGATGCTGGCTTTGCCTTTGATGGTGATGCTGACCGTTGTCTGGCTGTGGATGAAAAAGGACAGCTGATTGACGGTGATGCCATTATTTATATTTACGGACGATATTTAAAAGAGCGGGGCAAGCTGGTAGGCAATAAGGTTGTGACTACGGTAATGTCCAATTTCGGGCTGTATAAGGCGTTGGATGCGGCTGATATCGAATATGAGAAAACGGCTGTGGGTGACAAATATGTTTATGAGAATATGTCAACCAATGGTTATCGAATCGGCGGTGAGCAGTCCGGTCACATTATTTTCCGGAAATATGCCACAACCGGTGATGGTATTTTGACGGCCATCAAACTGATGGAAGTCATGCTGGCTAAAAACCAGACATTGTCGGAACTGGCCGCACCTTTGACTGTTTATCCTCAGGTGCTTAAAAATATTCGTGTGACCGATAAAAAGGCGGCACAGAATGATGCCATGGTTCAGGCGGCCGTTCGCAGTGTAGCGCAGCGGCTTGGCGATAATGGCCGTATTCTTGTCCGTGAAAGCGGTACAGAACCGGTTGTGCGTGTGATGGTCGAGGCTGGTGATGAAAAGACCTGCCAGGAATATGTAAACGAAGTGATTCAGGTAATTTGTGAAAGAGGTTATGAGGTGAAGTAATATGTGTGGTATTGTTGGTTATACAGGAAATGAAAATGCAGCGCCTATTCTGATTGAAGGGCTGTCCAGGCTGGAATACAGAGGTTATGATTCCGCAGGAATTGCGGTGTCTCATTCAGGAGCGAAGGCCGCAGCAGAGAGCGGTATCAGTGAAATCGAAGTTATTAAGGCTAAAGGCCGTCTGCAGGCACTTCGGGAAATGACAGATAACGGCAAGGCAGTGAAAGGCTGCTGCGGCATCGGTCATACCCGCTGGGCAACCCATGGCGAACCGTCGGTGACCAATGCGCATCCCCATTATTCCAAAGACAGAAAGATTGCGGTTGTGCATAACGGGATTATTGAAAATTACAAGGATTTAAGGGACTGGCTTCAGAAAAAAGGCTTTGAATTTATTTCTCAGACAGATACAGAGGTCGTGGCCCATCTGTTGGATTACTATTATAAAGGAAATCCTCTGGAGGCTATTTCCAAAATGCTTGGCAGAGTGCGGGGATCTTATGCACTGGGGATTTTATTTCAGGATTTTCCGGGAACAATTTATGCTGTGCGTAAAGACAGTCCGTTAATTGTGGGAAAATCCGAAACTGGAAATTTTATTGCGTCTGACGTTCCGGCGATTCTGAAATATACACGAAATGTATGTTATATTGATGATCAGGACATTGTGGAACTGACCAATGACGGCATCCGGTTTTTTAATCTGGATCAGGAAGAAATCGAGAAAACTTTTAAGACTGTGGAATGGGATGCCAAAGCTGCTGAAAAAGAAGGGTTTGAGCATTTTATGCTTAAAGAAATCTATGAGCAGCCTAAAGCCGTGGCAGATACGATTCATCCTAGAATTAAGGATGGCCAGGTCGTGATTGAGGAGCTTCAGATGTCTGATGAGGATATTCAAAAGATTAGCCGGATTCAGATGGTGGCCTGTGGTTCTGCCTATCATGTATGTGTATGTGCCAAATACGTGCTTGAACAGATGGCTCAGATTCCTGTGGATGTGGATTTGGCTTCTGAGTTCAGATACAGAAAACCGCTGATGACGGAAAATACGCTTGTGGTTGTTGTCAGCCAGTCCGGAGAAACGGCAGATTCTCTGGCAGCGCTGAGAGAGTCCAAAAACCGGGGCTACAAGGTACTGGGTATTGTCAATGTGGTAGGCAGCTCCATTGCCAGAGAGGCTGATAGCGTATTTTATACATGGGCTGGCCCGGAAATTTCCGTGGCCACAACAAAGGCTTACAGTACGCAGCTGGCTGCCATATATCTTATTGGCCTGCTTTTTGGAAAAGTAAGAAATGTGATTTCCGATGAGGACTACAGAAAATATATTGATGAACTGTTAAGACTTCCGGAGAAGATTCAGCGGATTCTGGATGAAAAGGAGCGGATTCAGTGGCTGGCCAATAAGTTTTCCCATACAAAGGATGTGTTCTTTATCGGCCGTGGTCTGGATTATGCAATTTCCATGGAAGGTTCCCTGAAGCTTAAAGAAATTTCCTATATTCACTCCGAGGCTTATGCCGCTGGAGAATTAAAGCACGGAACCATCTCACTGATCGAGGATGGTGTGCTGGTCATCGGCGTGGCTACCCAGCCGGAGCTGTTTGAAAAGGAAATCAGCAACCTGGTGGAAGTGCGCAGCCGGGGGGCTTCTGTTTTGGGAATGACACTTTATGGTAATTATGGCATGGAGGACATTGCAGACTTTACGATTTATGTGCCGAAAACAGAGGACTTCTTTACGACAAGTCTGGCCGTCATCCCTCTGCAGCTGTTGGCTTATTACATTTCTGTGTCCAAAGGACTTGATGTGGATAAACCAAGAAATCTGGCAAAGAGTGTGACTGTGGAGTAAAATTTTAACCCATGAAATATAAGGTGACGATATTGAAAGCCTGAAATACAGGAAAGATCATTGAAAGTCTGAGGCGCAGAAAAATATTTTTTGTGTCTTAGGCTTTTCTTGTCTTTTTAATGAATATCGTTTAAAATACTGTTAGATATAGTTAATTATGTGGCATCAGGGAGATAAAACATTTATTATATACATCAGTGTCATGCAAATAAGCACAGAAAGGATTGACGGGAGCGGTGAATACTGGATTTTTTGATATGCATTCGCATGTTTTACCGGGAATTGACGATGGGGCGCAGTCGTTTAAGGAGAGTTGTGCAATGATTGAGATGGCCTGGCAGCAGGGGGTACGGGGAATCTGTGCAACGCCCCACTATGTTCTTGGGGATCGGGGATACTGCATGGATAGATCGGTGATCCGGCAGCGGGAGGAAGAGCTTCGGCAGTGGATGGGTACAGCCTATCCCCAGATGCGTCTGTATTCAGGCAATGAGCTGCTTTATGAACCTGGAGCCGGGGAGGAACTGACGGCAGGAAAGGTTCGTTCCTATAATGGCAGCCGGTATGTCCTGGTGGAATTTATGCCGGATATTTCTTATAAGGGGCTCTATGGAGCAGTTCAGGAAATTTTCCAGTCCTGCCACATACCGGTGATTGCCCATGTGGAACGATTTCGGTGTTTGTGGAACCATGACGCATATATTCAGGAGCTTAAGCAGGCTTCGGTACTTTTTCAGATGAATGTGTCCAGCCTTTTGGGAAATTTTATGAGTACTTCCGTACGATATTGCCGCAGGCTGGTTAAAGACGGATTGATTGATCTGTTGGGAACGGATATGCATAACTGTACCACAAGGCCGCCGGTTTACGGACAGGCTGCGGCATGGATTGAAAAAAATTGCGGGGAGGCTGCACTGATTCGGATGGCCAGGGAAAATCCCATGAAGGTGCTTTCAGATCAGCTCCTGGAATGATGATGAAGACATTGGAGATGAGCAGCAGGTGGGATTTTTTTCTTGGATTTTTGTGTGATTATGTGTTATCATATAAAACGGTACACCATCAGCAGATGGTCTATTGGCTTTTGTTTTGAGCCAGTTGAATTAAGTATTGAGAAGGAGTATTATACAGATGAAAACAACCTTGGTAATTATGGCGGCAGGTATTGGCTCTCGTTTTGGCGGCGGTATTAAACAGCTGGAACCTGTAGGGCCCAATGGTGAAATTATTATGGATTATTCCATTCATGATGCCATTGAAGCGGGTTTTAATAAGATTATTTTTATTATTCGTAAAGACATTGAAGATGCATTTAAAGAGGCCATTGGCAACCGCATTGAGAAGATTTGCGGTAAGCTTCATGTGGAAATTGATTATGCATATCAGGATCTTAAAAATATTCCTGAGGGTTTTGATTTCCCGCAAAATCGTACAAAACCATGGGGAACCGGGCAGGCCGTGCTTTCATGTGAAGGTAAGCTTCATGAGCCTTTTGTTGTAATTAACGCAGATGATTATTACGGCAAGGAAGCTTTCGTAAAGATTCATGAATTTCTTGTAAACAGTAGCGATCCGTCTGAATTTTGTATGGCCGGATTTATTTTAAAGAACACGCTCAGCGAAAATGGCGGTGTCACAAGAGGCGTATGCCGTGTGGATGAAAACAGCTACCTGATGGGCGTGGATGAGACTTCCAATATTATTAAAACTTCTGAAGGTGCAGCCGTGGACTGTGATGGACAAAAGCGCACGATTGATGCCGCATCCTACGTTTCCATGAATATGTGGGGCTTAAAGCCGGAGTTTGTGGATACACTCAAAACCGGATTCACGGCGTTTTTTGAAAGACTGGAAGGTAATGAATTAAAGGCAGAATATTTGCTTCCGATTTTCATTGATGAATTGCTGCACAAAGGACAGGTTGCAGTGAAGGTTCTTGATACAGCGGATAAGTGGTTTGGCGTAACCTATAAGGAAGATAAGGATTATGTGGTCAGCTCCTTTAAAAAGCTGATTGCAGATGGTGTTTATAAAACCGATTTATTTGCGGATCTTCAGAAATGAGTTCTTAAAATCGAATTTCAAATTGAATTTTTATAAGCTGACAGCCCGCCCTGGGGCCGGATTTTTCCGGTATCATGGGGCGGGCTGTGATGATTTTTGTTTACCATCTGAGCAATATTTTTACAAGGAAATATTGCTGATCATCCGAAATTTCAAGTTTTCCCTGATATTTTTCTGTAACCCGGTGAACCGAATCCAGGCCAATACCCGGTGCTTTGTGTTTCGTGGAAATGAATTTTCCGTTGCGGTGTATGAGGGTTCCCTCATAGGGATTACCGATTTGTATGGCAATCAGATGCGGTGCTGTCTGAGCTGCTTTTAGGGTGATACAGGGAGCGGCGGTACCGGTACAGCCATGGACTGCGTTTTCCAGCAGATTACCCAGCAGTGTGCAAAGATCAATATCTGTGATCGGCAGGTTTTGGGGCAGCTGCAGTTTGAAATCCGTATGGATTTCTTTGGCATTACAAAGGTTGGCATAATGAGATAACAAAGCATTCATGGCGGCGGAGTCGGTGTAGCGAATGAGCTTTCGGGAGAGCAGTCCGCTGTAGGCGTTTAAGTATTCTCTGGCCCCTTGATAATTTTCGTGATTTAAAAGCTCTGAAATAACCGTGAGCTGATGACGGAAATCATGGCGCTGGCGGCTTGTTTCCTGTATGTGATCCAACAGCTGTGTATACTGGCTTTCATAGAGGGAAAGCATTTGATTGGTGTCATTGAGCTGCTCATTGGCAGCGATTAATTGGCTGATCCAATAGACCATGGCATAAATCAGCAGATTCACAAAAAACAGGATGAAGACCACAGCAACGCTTTCTGGTAAGGCAGACTTAAACCATTGGTGTTGGGAACCTAAATATCCATAGAAGACAGTAAAAATGACGGGAATACTCCATATGTATTTCCATAGTCTTTTTCCATGGAGGGTTTTAAATAGACCGCTTATGTATCTGTGCACAGGAATGTAAAGCAGGCCATCGGCCAGAAGCAGCAAAAGTGTTTGGCATACCCGGACTGTGATGGGTTCCGGGAATGCACAAAGGATGCTTAAGGCGGGATGCTGGATATAAGGGTAAATAAATACATAAGTCATGGAGGAAAGCAGACAGGTAAAGGTTTCAAGCATGAGCGAGGAACAAAACCAGAACAGTTTTTGATATGTGGGCAGGTTGATTTCACTATGGTAAAATATATAAAAATATACAGCTGTGGGCAGTGTGAGTATTTGCGGTGTTTTTCCAGGAAAACCTATTGCTGTGCACAGGGTCACTGTGATAAACAGAGACAGGGATACAATGATTTGTATTGTCAGTGTAGGTTTATTCCGAGTCGGGAAATCCCGAACCGGAATATAACAAAAAGGGATAAGGGCAAGTATAACGAAATAATCCCCAAGTAACTCAAAGATATTGTTCATATTTATAATCCTATTTCTATTTTTAAGCCCAATTTTAGTCCTGCGCGCGTTGGATTTTTGTCAGAGACGCTCCAGTTTACTAAATTGGTAATGCTCATATGTTTCGATAATCTGTTTTCTTCCGTTTCTTCGGATCGGAAATTTCCTTCCGTCGTTCATTTCAAATGTGGCCTGTTCCTGCCGAATGACATAATCCATATTTACGGCAACACCCCGTGTGCAGATCAGAAAACGTTCATCTGCCAGCAGCTGGGCAGCCTGAGAGAAGAAAATCCGATAGCGCTCTTCTCCGCTGAATGTGGTAAATACGGTATAGTTATTGTTGGCAACAATATAAAGGATATCTGAAAGTTTCATCACCACATGATGTCGGCCGCATGTAAAACTTATGATTCGTGAATGCTGGGGTAAAGTTTTTCCTATTTCCTCAAACACGCCAAACAGGCGTTTTTTGTTCAGCGGTTTTTTTACATAATCAAAAATATGCAGCTGTGTGGCTTTATATATATGTTCATCGCTGGTTGTTAAAAATACAATTAACACCATAAGATCTTTTTGCCTGACCTTTTGAGCTGTTTCTATGCCGTCAATTCCGTCCATGAAGATGTCCATGAAAATCACATCAAAGTTTTCCTGATTGAATTTTTCCAGAAATGCTTCTCCACTTGTATAAGTGTGTAAATCCAAAGGCCAATCATTTTTTTTGTTCCATTCTCCTGCGATTTGTGCAAGCTTCACTGCATCATCGTTATTATCATCTACGATAGCGATCTTCATGCTGTTCACCTCTGTCATTTGTTTCTTCTTATTATTGTAAGGATTTAAATAAAGAGAAACAAGAATACGGCTTAACAACTCACACCACAAAACTGCCTTTCACACCAAAAATAGGATTTTTTTGGAAAAATTATTATAATTAAAGGTGTTAATAGCATTTTTTTCCTTATATGGGAAAAGTAGGAGGAGATCGAGATGTATAGAAAAAAATGGATGACAGCGTGCTTAACAGGCGCTCTTGTGGTTTCCGTAAGTATGTCTGGTGTTCCGGCTTCATTTGCAGCTGAAACACAGGCGAATACACAGAGTACAGAAGCTACACAGAATGAGGTACCGGTTCATGTGATCTTTACAGACGGTACAAATGTTGTTGGTGCTGGAGATTATTTCTTTACTCCAGGTGTACACAGCTATTCTGATCTGGCTGGGATTATTCCGGCAGGATATGAACTGACAGGCAGCGGAGATTTTTTTGTCGCTGAAGATGGATCATCAAGCTATACTTTTAATGTGGCACCAATAAGCACAGAACCTGAAAATGCAGTTGTAAACATTCAGTTTACAGATGTAGAAACTGGTGAAGTCGTTAAAGGCGGCGACTTTACATTAACAGCCGGTGTACACAGCTATTCTGAACTGGCAAGCCTTGTACCGGAAGGCTATGAGATGACAGTCAGCGGTGACTTTAATACAGCCGATGGCGCAATCGTTGTTCACATCCGCAAAATTGCTCAGAATGCGATCGTGAATATTCAGTTTACAGATGTGGCAACAGGCGAAGTGATTAAAGGCGGCGACTTTACATTAACAGCTGGTGTTCACAATTATTCCGAACTTGCCGGACTGGTTCCTGCAGGCTACAGAATGACAAGCAGCGGTGACTTCCACACAAACAATGCGCCAATCATTGTGAACATCGAAAAGGTTTCTCAGGATGTCATTGTAAACATTCAGTTTAAAGACAGTGCAACAGGCGAAGTTGTTAAAGGCGGCGACTTTACATTAAAGGCTGGCGTACATAACTATTCTGAACTTGCGGATATGGTTCCAGAAGGTTATAAAATGACAACAAGCGGTGACTTCTTTGTAAAAGAAGGTACATCCGTTGTTGTAAACATGGTTAAGATTCAGGAAGATGTTACAATGAACGTTCGTTTCATGGATGGCGAAGTGTTTGTTGCTGGCGGTGACTACAGCATTCCTGCAGGAACAAATAACTATTCTGTACTTGAACAGTACGTGCCGGAAGGCTATGTAATGACAGTATCCGGTGACTTCTATGCTTCTGAAGGCGGAGAACTTACTGTAAATGTACAGAAAGTCAACAAGGAAGTAACAATGAACATCCGTTTCATGGACGGGGATACATTTGTAGCCGGCGGCGACTATACATTAACAGAAGGAACAAATAACTATTCTGTACTTGAACAGTATGTACCGGAAGGCTACATGATGACAGTCAGCGGTGACTTTATGGCCACAGAAGGCGGAAATCTTAATGTAAGCGTTCAGAAGATTGACAGAGATGTCATTATGAACATTCGTTTCATGGATGGTGAAGCGTTTATTGCCGGCGGCGATTACAAAGTCCCTGAAGGTGTAAACAACTATTCCGTACTTGAACAGTATGTACCAGAAGGCTATGTAATGACAGTCAGCGGTGACTTTACTGCTTCTGAAGGCGGCGTTCTTGAAGTAAATGTTGAAAAGATCCAGAAAGACGTTATCATGAACGTAAGATTCATGGATGGCGAAGAATTTATTGCCGGTGGCGATTATACATTACCTGAAGGTGTAAACAACTATTCAATCCTTGAACAGTACGTACCAGAAGGCTATGTAATGACAGTATTCGGTGATTTCTATGCTCAGGAAGGTGCAAGCCTCAACGTTAATGTCCGTAAAGTTAAAACAGAAGTTATTATGAATGTTCGTTTCATGGACGGCGAAACATTTGTGGCTGGTGGCGATTATACATTACCTGAAGGCGTAAATAACTACGCTATCCTTAAACAGTATGTGCCGGAAGGTTATGAAATGACAGTATCCGGTGACTTCTTTGCCACAGAAGGCGGAAAACTGGATGTAAATATCCAGAAAATCAGCACAGACGTTATTATGAACATCCGTTTCATGGACGGCGAAACATTTGTAGCCGGCGGCGATTATAAAGTTCCTGAAGGCGTAAACAACTACGCTATTCTTGAACAGTATGTACCGGAAGGTTATGAAATGACAGTATCCGGTGACTTTATGGCCACAGAAGGCGGAAAACTGGATGTAAATATCCAGAAAATCAGCACAGACGTT
>QFCH01001296.1_pt1 | contig 74777 bp, 48 predicted proteins | sample 5346071 | NCBI WGS metagenome assembly QFCH01 (sample SAMN09062255, study PRJNA434731) | Human gut metagenome, whole genome shotgun sequencing project. | isolation source: stool timepoint B chromium assembly | host: Homo sapiens | collected 2015
GGATGGTATCTTTGTAGAAAGTGTTTCCTCCGTCAATCAAGATATCACCCTTGTCAAGGTGGGGAAGAAGAGCTTGGATAGTTGCGTCTGTACCAGGTCCAGCTTGAACCATCAGCATGATACGACGAGGTTTTTCGATTGAGTTTACAAAGCTTTCCACATCATAGCTTGGCACAAAGTTCTTTTCAGGATGGCAAGCAATTACATCTTCTGTTTTTTCTTTACTACGGTTGTAAATGGCAACTGTATAACCACGAGATTCGATATTTAGGGCAAGGTTACGACCCATTACGGCCATACCAACGACACCAAAGTTAGCTTTTGTCATGTGACACTCCTCTTGTTTAATATGTTTTATTTTATCATTTTTACCTATGAAAGGAAAGAATTTTGTAACGGAGTCTTAGTAGTCCAAGTCATCTGCATGACCAGAACCATTTCCTACAAAGTAACCTGTCTTACAGTTGAGAGTGAAGAGATAGGTTCCATCTGGTTTATAGAGGTTGTAATAACCATTTCCGTTTACGATATTGACACGTTCTAGGATATATTGATTTCCAGTGATATAGCCACGAGCACGTGATGTTGCTAGGACTTGTTCCAATACACCATCCGCAAAGGTCCAAGCAGGGTTGTTGCTATCATCTACAGCTGATTGGTTGTAAGGTACACGACTAGCACTTCTTTGAAGATTAACCCCATCGCCAGACAAACCACCATTTGTATCTCTAGCTGGTGCCGTGGTGCTTGTTGAAGGGGTCGTACTGCTTGCATTACTTTCTGTAGCTGAACTTGAGCTTGCTTGACTCGTGCTAGAGCTCGAACTTGAGCTGGAAGCACTGGTTTGTTGACTCTTACCAAGACTAATGGCCTTATCCAAGAGTTTGTCTAGTTCTGTGTTGCCTGTCTTAATTTCTGTAAATTTAGCATCCGCTTTGGCTTTCGCATTGGTATCCAAGACACCGTCCGTAATAGCTGGGCTTTCAAAGAGGGCATTAACATCTTGAATGGCCTTGATTTGAGTTGCTAGGCTATCATATCTTGACTTAGCTAGTGTATAATCACGGCTACCTTCTAACTTATCTAGCAAGGTTTTCAGTTGGCTCAATTTATCAAACTGGCTGTTTTTCAGAGCAGTCTTATTAGCATCTGTATAGAAAGTATCATAGAAATCATTGAAGTCTTTCAAAGCTGTTTGTGTCCCTTGATCATCCGAAGAGGCTGCTTGAGAAGACTGGATTTCTTGGTTTGAACGAGATACTTGGCGGTAGACATAATATGTTCCAGCAAGCACAAGGATTGCAGCTACTACAGAAGCAATGATGATGACACCTTTCTTCTTAGAGCCTGTTTCAGGTTCTGTTTGAGCCGAACGTGATAGAGGTGTATAGGTCTCCTCTTCTCGTTCCTCATTTATTTCCTTGGGCTCTGTTTCTGTTAAAACGAGAGGCTCTATTTCAGCACTTTCTTCATCTTGAAGGGGTGGAACAAACTGAGTAGTCTCTTCATTTTCTATCTCTTCAATAGATTCCTCAGCAACCATGTCTGAATCGTCTACCTGATCAGAAGATTCACTTGATTCACGAACTTCTTGGATCATTTCCTCTAGGTTTTGAGTAGAAGCCAGTTCTTCTTTTTTAAACTGACGAGTTTCAAACTTGTCAGCTTCAATCTCTTCACGGTGTTGTTTGATGTATTTGTCTAAGATACTGTCCTCAGGCAATACTCCAGCCTCCACCTCTTCATTCTTACGAATGACTTGACCAACAGTCAAGTCTTTTGCTTCGTCAAAGTCGAATTGTGGTTCTTGATGTCCTTTTTTATGACGATCACGTCTTTTCTTACTCATGAGTTCACCTTTCTATTTTACCTCTTGGCGTTTGACACGCTGACCAAAGTATTGATACAAATCCACTTTTAAGGTCCCGTTATAGAGTTTTCGCTTTTTATCAGCTGGACTTCCGTACTTGCTTTCAAAAGCTTCGTCACTCGTCAGGATAAACTTACTCCACGTTTTCAGTGGTGCAAAGACTTGTCCCATCTCAGCATAGAGCTTGGTAACTCCTGCATCATCAGACAAACGTTCCCCATATGGTGGATTGGAAATGATAACGCCATTAATCTTGTCAGTGCGCAAGTCCTGTACTCGCATTTGCTTAAAGGTGATATCACCTGCGACGCCTGCTGCTTGGGCATTTGCCTTGGCAATCTCCACCATGCGAGCATCAATATCACAGCCCATAATGTCCAGCTCAAGTTCACGATCAATTTTCTTAGCCGCCTCTGTGCGAACTTCTTGGATTAACCGATCGCTGACCCAGTTCCATTCTTCAAAAGCAAAGGAACGGCGAAGTCCTGGAGCCATCTTTCTAGCAATCATAGCCGCCTCGATACAGAAAGTTCCTGAACCACAGGTCGGATCAATCAAGGGCTTGTCCGGATACCAGTTAGATAGTTGCAAAATGGCTGCGGCCATATTTTCCTTGATAGGCGCTCCACCCTTTTCCGTACGATAACCACGTTTAAAAAGGCTAGAACCTGTCGTGTCAATCATGACAGTTGCCACATCTTTCAGGATAGATACCTCAATCTTAAACTCGGGACCAGTTTCCATCAAGGGAACTCCTTCTGGACGGGCATAGTGTTTTTGTAATTTCTTCACAACAGCCTTCTTAGAAATAGCCTGAACACTGGGTTCGTTGTGGAGTTTAGACTTGACACATTTTGCCTTTGATATCGGGAAACGTGCTCCTAGAGGGAGATAGTTTTCCCAATCTAGAGCAAAAACACCTTGAAAAAGCTCTTCAAAAGTCTTAGCTGGAAAACTTCCGACTACAATCTTGATGCGATCCGCTGCACGAAGCCAAAGATTGGTCTCGATGATTGCCTTCACATCTCCTTGAAAGCGGACACGCCCATTTTCAACCTGGCAATCATAACCAAGGTCTCGCACCTCACGTCCAACGACAGCCTCAAGACCCGCCGCAGCAGTTGCGATTATATTAAATTGTTCTTTCATTTCTAGTCTTGCAAGACCTTTCTCTTGTTCACTTTAAAAAATGAGGTTGAGAAAGATTTCTCAGCCCCAACCTATATGCAATTTTCTATAAGCCATGTTTTGTTCCAGAAGTGACTAGGACCACTTCCTTCGATAATCATCTGTCTACCGCTAACAGCATAAATCTGCTAGCAGTCAGAGTACTACGTTCGTTTCCGTGCACTCCATGCCCCGACCAAAATTTGGGTTGCTAGCTTGAGGGGTTTACCGCGTTCCACTCTCTCTGTTTCCAGAAAGACTCCGTCACTGTGGCACTTTCAAGCCTATTCTGACCTATCCGAAGACTTAGCCATTTCGACTGCCGTAACGATTTCTCGTCCCTAGGCTTATGGATTCGCCTAGCACAAACACTACAGGCATCACAGCCTGTGCTAGCATGGACTTTCCTCATGAAAAGAGAAACTCTTCACGCGATTATCCAAAAATTGCACTCATTCCTTAGTCAATTATAAATCTTGGTTGTCTAAGATTTGCTTACCAAATACTTCTTTTTCGAGACGATTTAAGCGTTTCAAAATATCAAAGTTTGTCATTGAAGTAGAAGCTGTTACTTCAATAGAATCTGGTTGAGTTGGCGCTACCTGTGGTTTATGAGATAATTCTTCCTTCAAATCAGCAATCTCTTGACGAAGGGATTTGACCAAAGCTGCGTAGGTTTCATAATCCTTAATCACATCGTCTAGGAATTCATCTACCTCTGCTTTGCTGTATCCACGTACTTCACGTCCAAATTCTTGTTCAAAAATATCTTTCGCTGAAAATATAATACTTGCCATGTCTCTCTCCATTCTGGGTTGCTAGTATTATTATATAAAAAAAGACAAGTAAAAATCAAGGTCAAAGGCTTACTTTTCAGAAAAATTTTCTACTATTTCATTCAAGTCCTCAAATGTTAATCTTCTTGTAACATAGTCCGCTTGATTTTTCATCATTTGGTAAAAATATCGTAACTTGGTTTCGTTTTCTTCGTCGTAAAAAAGGTAACAAGTATCTGTATTTTCCAGCAGAAATTTCTGATAATCGCGTAATTGTCCCTTGTGCTCATATTGTGGATAGGCGTATTTGACAAAATCAACTAGCTTGAACTCACTCAATTTCGCTTGATTTGCTTCATTCCAATTACTGCCATGGGTTTCAAAATCAAAAATGGTCGCCAGCTGAAATCCATAGTCTGCTTTCATGTCTTTCGCTACCTGAAGCGCCCAGTACTCAAAGCCCAAAGTCCCTGTAAAGACAAGCCAGGTCACCCCATCCTCTGCTAGACGTTCCAGGTCTCTCCGAATGGCTGTTTTGATAATATCAACGCGAATATCCTTGTCATTAAAGAGACCAAGGTCGAAGGCTGAATAGCCTAAAATCAAGGCTGATGTCATTTTTAACCCTTTCTTTGTAAATTTATGATATAATAGAGTGATGTTATTGTACCAATAAGGAGAATTATGGTCAACTATCCACATAAAATTTCATCTCAAAAGAGGCAAGCACTCCTGTCACAAACTAAAAATTTCGCAAATCGGGGAATGTCTTTTGAAAAGATGATCAATGCTACGAACGACTACTATTTGTCGCATGGGTTAGCTGTTATTCACAAGAAACCGACTCCCATCCAAATCGTACGTGTCGACTATCCCCAACGAAGTCGAGCCAAGATCGTTGAAGCCTACTTTAGACAAGCTTCAACTACTGACTATTCAGGGGTTTATGATGGATACTACATCGACTTTGAAGCAAAGGAAACCAGGCAAAAACATGCGATACCGATGAAGAATTTTCATCTCCATCAGATCCAGCATATGGAACAAGTCCTTGCCCAGCAAGGAATCTGCTTTGTACTCCTTCACTTTTCTTCTCAGCAAGAAACCTACTTATTGCCGGCTATTGACCTCATCCGTTTCTATCATCAAGATAAGGGACAGAAGTCAATGCCACTTGGATATATTCGAGAAAATGGATATAGGATTGAGCCTGGGGCCTTTCCTCAAATTCCCTACCTCGACATTATCAAAGAACATTTACTAGGTGGTAAAACAAGATGAACAAACAAACTTTTCTGCGAATAGCTAAGTATGTCAGCATCAGTCTCTTAACTGTATTTATCGCAGCTGTAATGCTAGGTGGAGGTCTCTTCCTCTACTATGTTAGCAAGGCTCCAGAACTTTCTGAAAGTAAACTAGTTGCTACAACGTCAAGTAAGATCTATGATAGCAATGACGAGCTTATCGCTGATCTTGGTTCGGAACGTCGGGTCAATGCCCAAGCAAACGAAATACCGACCGATTTGGTCAACGCTATTGTTTCGATTGAGGACCATCGCTTCTTTAATCACCGAGGAATTGACACGATCCGTATCCTAGGTGCTACCCTCCGAAACCTTCGTGGTGGTGGAGGTCTGCAAGGAGCTTCAACCTTGACGCAGCAGTTGATTAAGTTAACTTATTTCTCTACGTCAACTTCTGATCAAACCCTTTCTCGTAAGGCCCAGGAAGCATGGCTCGCCGTTCAGCTAGAACAAAAAGCGACTAAACAAGAGATCTTGACCTACTACATCAACAAGGTTTACATGTCAAACGGTAACTACGGAATGCAGACTGCTGCCCAAAGTTACTATGGCAAGGATCTCAAAGATCTAAGCATTCCTCAATTGGCTCTCCTTGCCGGTATGCCTCAGGCTCCAAACCAGTATGATCCATACTCGCATCCAGAAGCTGCTCAAGAACGTCGTAATCTCGTCCTCTCTGAGATGAAGGGGCAAGGTTACATTTCAGCTGAGCAATATGAAAAAGCGATTAATACTCCAATTACAGACGGACTTCAAAGTCTAAAATCGGCTAATAGTTATCCTCCACACATGGACAACTATCTCAAAGAGGTAATCGATCAAGTCGAACAAGAAACAGGCTACAATCTCTTAACGACTGGTATGGATGTCTACACCAACGTTGATCCTAAAGTTCAACAACATCTCTGGGATATCTACAATACCGACGAGTATGTCAACTATCCTGACGATGAAATGCAAGTAGCTTCAACGATTGTAGACGTGACAAACGGAAAAGTTATAGCCCAACTAGGTTCTCGTCACCAATCAAGCAATGTTTCCTTCGGAATCAACCAAGCTGTTGAAACCAACCGTGACTGGGGTTCTACCATGAAGCCAATCACAGACTATGCTCCTGCCTTGGAGTATGACATCTACGACTCAACTGCTTCGATTGTACATGATGTTCCTTATAACTATCCTGGAACGGATACTCCAGTCTACAACTGGGATAGAAGTTACTTTGGAAACATCACCATCCAATATGCGCTCCAACAATCACGGAATGTTACAGCTGTAGAAACCTTGAACAAAGTCGGTTTGGATAGAGCAAAGACCTTCCTAAATGGAATCGGTATTGACTATCCGGATATGCACTATGCCAACGCTATTTCAAGTAATACGACTGAGTCAAACAAAAAGTACGGAGCAAGTAGTGAGAAAATGGCTGCTGCTTACGCTGCTTTTGCTAATGGTGGTATCTACCATAAACCAATGTATATCAACAAGATTGTCTTTAGTGATGGTAGCTCAAAAGAATACGCTGATCCTGGTACTCGTGCCATGAAAGAGACGACCGCCTATATGATGACAGAAATGATGAAGACTGTCTTGGCATACGGAACGGGTCGTGGTGCTTATCTCCCTTGGCTACCTCAAGCTGGTAAGACTGGTACATCAAACTATACAGATGATGAAATTGAAAACTACATCAAAAATACTGGTTATGTAGCCCCAGACGAAATGTTTGTTGGTTATACTCGCAAATATTCAATGGCTGTATGGACAGGTTACTCAAACCGCCTGACTCCTATCGTTGGTGATGGCTTCTATGTTGCTGCTAAGGTTTACCGTTCAATGATGACTTATCTGTCTGAGGATAACAACCCTGGCGACTGGACTATGCCAGAAGGCCTCTATCGAAGTGGTGAGTTCGTCTTTAAAAACAGTGCTCGTTCTGCATGGACTGCCCCTGCTCCGCAACAGGCCCCAACACCTGAAAGTTCGAGCTCGACATCAGAAAGTTCAACTTCACAGTCAAGCTCAACTACTCCAAGCACGAATAATAGTGCAAACAATAATACCAATAACCAGCAACCAAATACAACGCCTGGTCAACAAAACCAGAACCAAAATCAGAATCCTCAACCAGCACAACCATAACATTTATCACCCAGAAAAATCTGGGTGATTTTTTCATAGCACTATTGCATCTATCTGCTTAACAAAAGCCTGAGAAGACATCTTCTCAGGCTTTTTCTGTACTATAAACCTCATTGGGAAAGATAGGAAACGGATTTCGTAATCTTGTTAAGAGGTTTTACTAAATACTAGTCTTTCTTTGTTTTTGCTACAAAGAGAGCAGATAGGGCTAGGCTAACACCTGCTAGGAAGAGGGCTGTGTCAGATTGACTCTCACCTGTTGCTGGCAAGCTTTGTTCAGCTGTTTCTTGTCTAGCAATTTCTTGTTTATGATCTGGAGTCTTACCTTGATCAGAAACTAGAGTGCTAAGTTTAAACTCTGGTTTCTCTACTGTCGGTGCTGCCTGGTCGCCTACTGTTGATAAGGGACCTGTGTAAGCTGGGAGCTCATGTTTCAAGGCCATAACGGAGTTGACTCCGCCCTGAAACTCAGGTTTCTCTACTGTTGGAGCAGCTTGATCACCTACTGTTGCTAGCGGGCCTGTGTATTCTGGCAATTCATGCACTAGAGCCATCACTGCATTGACACCACCCTTGAACTCAGGTTTCTCTACTGTTGGAGCAGCTTGGTCACCTACTGTCGCTACTGGGCCTGTGTACTCTGGAAGCTCATGTACCAAGGCTTCAACTGCATTGACACCACCTGTGAATTCAGGAACCTCAAGAACAGGTGCTGGTTCTTCACCCTTGCTTGATTGGATCGGTTCTTCTGTCAATTCTTGATGGAAGCTTGCCAATTCATAAAACTCAGCCTTGCCGCCTTCCCAGACTAATTTGACGTCTAGAAGAGAGCCGCCATTTCGGATAGCAAAAGTTTGGAGACTAGATGTAATGGCACCGAGGTCTGTCCAACTGTCTTGACCATCCTTGAGTGTTCTAGCAAGAATATGTGCTTTCGCTCCTTCAGGAAGACTGGAAACGAGACGAAGGTGGTTGGCATTGGTTGGCTCAGACAAGTGATACACCAATTCGCCCTTGTCTTTTTCAGACTTGTAGCTGGTTAAGACTTTTCCGTCTACAAGATTATTATAAAGGTTGCCCTGGCTTTCTCCACTACTTCCTTCTACTGTTGGATCATTGATTGGTTTGACAAATTCACCATCGTTGATGACCAATTCTGTAAAGCCTACAAAACGGGCATCATAGTCTGCTGTATAGAGGACACGGAGATAGTTAGCTTTAACTGGTGTCGTCAATTCACCCTCGATGTAGCGATTTCCTGGCATCTTAGAATCATGTGTCCAACCATCTGTCAATGAATCATCGTGTGTGCTATTGGCCACACCATCTCCTACTGTCACGACATCTGTCCAAGTTTTACCGTCTTGGCTGACTTGGATCTTACCATCACGAAGATAGTTTTGAGTTCCGTCTTGGATGTAGGCTCTGATCTTCTTGATGGTACGTTCGCTACCGAGTTTCAAGGTTACATGGCCATCTTTATGGGCGTAGTCTGAAAACTCAACGAAGTTGTTATAAACACCGTCAAATAGTTGATCTAGGTTGTTCAGCTTACGAACATCATTGCTTCCGTATGTTGGATGAATGCCCATTGTTGTAGATTCTAGTTTGGTTGGTTGCACTTCTTTGGTTGTCACAAGGAGAGAAGTCGCTGTAATAGCTTGCTCCTGATCTGTTTTGTTGACCAGACGAACATAACGTACCAAATGACTCACTACAGATCTGTCTGTCAACTGGCTAGCTGGTGTCCACTCTTGCGCATTTGCAGAGTACTCTAGAGTAAGAGCAGGGTTGGCCTGACCTTTGAGCTGGATGCTCTTGATTTGATGGATACGGTCAAGTTTCATACCTAGATAGCTATGAGCAGGAAGTTTAGTTCCAGCTGGAATTTGAAGTTCATAATGTCCCAAGCTATCCACTACCGGCGTTTCCTTCAAGGCATCGACGTTGGTGTCCGTTAACTCACTGTTTCCAGAGCGTGTCTCAACAGAGAAGTCCTGGATACGCCACCAGAGGTCAAGGGCCTTGGTATTGCGTACTCGGATGTAACGAGCATTGATAGCTCTGGTCACTTCCTTAGTTTGCTCACCTGATAGGCGATCCAACTCTTGCCATGCAGTTCCATCTGTAGAGTACTCAAGTACACCTGTGGCAAGTTTATCACCCGTTCCTTGGCGAAGGCGAACTTTAGTGACTGACTTGACTTCACCGAGGTCAAGTTGTGCCCAGGCATCTACTGGAGTGGTATTGCTACCGTCAGCATTTGCCATCATGGCTTCTGTATTGTCCTTACCATCAGTGATTTGACGAGCTGAGGTATTTAGTTTGTAAACTAAGTTTGAGCTTAGACTAACTGTCGTTGCTTGTTGGCTACGAGCTTTTTCAACTGGACGGTTAACTGCAATTTCCTGAACTGCAAACCAAGTGTTCTCGCGGTCTGCTGTCGCAATCATGCGAACTGCCTTGGCCTTGATAGTGAGATTTTCAAACTTAAGAAGGGATTCATTTCCGACATAGCTTGGCTCTTTCAAGGTTACCCAGTTATCATTTTCATCTAGATACTGCACTTCTGCCTTACTAAAGGTGTCATTTGGATTAGCCTGCGTTCCCATAGCAAAGGTCAAGGTTTGGATCGCTACCGGCTTGTTGAACTTCATACCAATATAATCACCTGTCTTGATGCTATTTGGTGATTTAATAATCGCATGAGTTGCCAAATCGCCATCCGTTACTTCTGCCAAACCACCTTCTACACCTGTTCGATTGGTAATAAAGGTGCTGATGATTTGGTCTGGGTGCAAGACTTTTTGAACTTCAGACGCTAGAACTTCCTTCAAGGATAGGATAAATGGACGAATATGTTGAACACCCAATTCAGCTTTTTCCATATGGTCTACATAATGGAAGGTGTGAGTTTGAGACTGTTCGTACAATTTCAAACCTTTATAGTAGCTATCCCAAAGTTTGGCTGCATCGTTTGTAGCCATGGCTTCAGTTCCTGTAAGGAAGGCATCGAGAGCATTCATTTGGTCGATTGCATTATCCAACCAATAGTGGATTTGGGCAACCATTTTTTTATCGCCTGATGCTTTATAGAGTTCGGCTGCTTCTTTAATCTTGGCAAATTCTGCACGCAAGGCTGCACGTTCTGTAGTCACATCCTGACCAGCTTTGAGCTTGGTCATGAAGTCTGTTAATTTTGGAGCCAAGTCTACCGATTCTTCTAGTTTGACGACACGATTATCCATGTTTTGGTTGATCATGTGCTTACCAAGTTCACGGAAGGCTGCTGATACCTTGCTATCTTCAAAATGACCATTTTCTACAAAGTTGAAGGCAATATCATTGATTTTCTTAGCTTCTTCTTCTGATTTCCACTGTTTCCATGAGTATTGAGCTCCTGAAAAGAGGGCAATCTTAGATGGTTCAGACTGTTGCATTGGGTTCAACATGATACCAGACAGCAAGCTTGGATCCACATTTGGATGAAGGAATTTCTCACCACCACCTAGAATCAAGTGTTGTTTCGAGTTGTCTGTCACCGGCCAGTTAATCCAAAGTGAAACTGGGCGATAGGTCTTGCCACCTGCGGATAGATTGTTCTTGAGAGTTGAAAGGAAGCTTTCAGAGACTTCACCCCAAATCTTACCACCCGTCAAGGTCATGGATGTTGAACTTGGGAGATTTTCATTGAGGGATTTCAACTCATCTTCACGTCCATTACCCCAATACTGGCCAGGAACAAAGATCATTTCTTTACGAAGACCGCTGTAAGTTCCCTGCATTTCAGTCAACCACTTGGTCATATCTTGCATCAAGCGGTTGTAGCTATTGTAGCCTCCGACTGGGCTTGGAGCATCATCTGCAAGGATACCAAATTCGCGGACACCCACTTTCATCAACTGGGTAAATTTGGCTTTGATGGTAGCCAGGTCTTCTTGGTAGTCCGCTTCATTGCCAAAGCGGATGCGGTTGTTCATGAATGGATGGATGGTCCAGACATAGCGTGTTTTACTTTGATTTCCGACACGAGCAAGTTCACGGATTTCAGCTAGTTTTTCTTCCGGATAGAGTTCTCGCCATTTCTTGTTGTGGTATGGATCATCTTTTGGTGCAAAGAAGTATTGGTTCAATTTCAAATCGCCACCAAAACGCATGAGTTCTGCACGATCTGCATTCGACCATGGGTTTCCATAGTAACCTTCGATAAAACCACGGTTCTTGAGCTCTGCGTAATCTTCTACTGTCACATTGCGAAGGACTGGTACTTGGCTTTCCTTGAGCATATGTTTCAAGGTTGTCAAACCATAGAAGACCGCATCTGTGTCTTTTCCGACGATGGAAATCGAGTTATCCTTGATGCTCAAGACATAGGCGTCAATCTTGTCAAAGAGACCTGCTGAAACCTTGGACAAGTTTTGCTCTGCTTGTGAGCCTTGTCCATGCACCCCAAGATAGATATTGGTTGCGCCAGCGATTGCTGCCTTACCAGTTGTATAAGATACTTGATTATCCTGCAAGACACTCTTCAAGCGATTACGAGTATAGATATCGAGTTGATCGCCCATAACCAGATTGACTTGCTTACGAAGGGCTGTAACACCTTCGCCATAAGTCACTTTTTGTGGCGTTGGGAAGACCTTGTACTCTTTCTTGAGATAGTCTGCGCTCTTGCTGGCAGCTGCAATGCTGTCTTCACTAGCTGGTTTACTTGCAGTGAATTGATCTGCCAATTCAACTGTTCCATCACCTGTTTGCTCTACTTTTGGTTTTTCAGGTGTAGTTGGTTTTTCTGGTTGACTTGGTGCAGGCGTTTCTTGCTCTTCTTTGACAGGTTTCAATAGATGAACTTCAGCCGCACTTGCAAAACCACCAACGCCTTCCAATACTTTCAACTCAATCTTGTTGGTATGTACCGCCGCAAAGTTGACTGTTTTTTCTTGGGCGTTGTTGTCCCAGCTTCCTTCTGAAACCTTGACCATTTGGCCATCTTTTTGTGCGTAGATTTCGTAGCGCGTCACGACACCATTTCCACCACCAGGACGTGGGAGATAAGTCAAGCCATTGACTTTTTCTGCTTCTTTCAAGGTCATAGTAAGGGTATATGGCGCAGTGTCACCAGTCCATTTAGTATGCCAGAAGGTATTTGGATCATTGTCAAAGGCCTTTTCAACAGCGCCTTCAGTCGCATTTCCTGGAAGTTGCTGACTGCTTGCGGTTGCTGTAATCTTATCATTCGAAATCAAACGAGGATTTACAAATGGTTTGTCTGACAACTCTGCACTATGCAGAATTCCTTTGAAGCCACCGATGCTTTCAAGTGGTAGAACCAAGCTATTGTGGGCAAAGCGAGGGTATTCTGGATTTGCGATACGCTCAATCTTTTCACCATCCACATAGACTTCAGTTGACTGTGGTTTGGTCACAATAGAGATTTGATAACGTTTGTTCTTCTCAAGTTTTTTCTTGAACTGGATATGGAACTGTTCAAATTGATAAGCAAGATAGCCATCTTTATCAGCTAGATAGATACGGTTGTCCCCACTTGTTGAGAAGGTTTGTTCACCGTCACCAGTGACAGTCACATCAAACTTCAAGACATGACTTGGACCAACATCACCAGCCAAGCCTTCGATGCTGCTGTCTTTCTCAAATGCCAATCCTTGCTCGCTTGTCTTCACCTTCTTGCTTGCATAGTCCTTCACTGTCTTAGGATTAATAGTAAACAAATCACTTTGATCAATCGCTCTATCAGGATTTGACTGTGGTGCATAAGGGCTTGTTGGTAGGGTACGTTCTGCAAAGGTCGCAGCCGCACGATCAGATCCCCAAGTACGTTCTGCAGTAGTTTGCATGCTCTTGAAGAAGCGTTTAAAGATATCATAAGAGGTCAAACCTGTCTCATGAAGGTCGATATTGTCATTCCAAACTGCGTGCCCACCACCAAGGATACTTGGATGAGAAGCTGGTAGAAGTGGACCTCCACCTGTTCTGAAATCATTCGGTGTCCAGCTATTGTATTGGCGTTCGTAGTTAGCATAGTCCCCATAGGCTGCTTGACTATTGCTTCCACTTGGTACACTGTATGTAGGTACATCCGTGATGTTGATAATCTTCGCACCTTGGGCAAGAGCTTCATTTGGTCGTTGCCATCCGATACTCCAGATATCAACTTCTACTCCGTTCCAATCAACCGCTGTTTTACCTCGTTTCGCACTGAGCGATCCCCAGATACGAGGGGTGTAGCCTTTAGACTTGATATATTGGGTCAAGTCATTGACATAGCGGCGATAGCTTTCGCGGCTGCCATAGTATTCATCCGTTCCGATATGAACAGTGGATACACCATGCAAAGGAGCATCTGGTCCATCGAGGAGCTTGTCATAGACTGATTTGACAAATTTAAGAGTTTCTTCATATTTATTGTCTAGATCGAGCATGGCAACTCGTTCGACATTGTGCTTGCCTGCATAATCGCTCAGGCTACCTTGATACATGAGGTCTGGGCGAACTTTGACAAAGGACAAGGCATGACCTGGTGTGTCAATTTCCGGCACTAGGTTGATATGCAAGGCCTTGGCCAATTTAATCAGGTTTTGCATTTCTTCCTTAGTATAATGCTCATCTGATGTCAATTTTTGACCATTCTTACCGACAATATCTGTCTCCACACGGAAACCAGTTTTGGCATGTTCAAGTACATACTTGAGTTGTTCTTCTGGAGTTAAATTCTTACCTGCCAAGTGTTCCTTAAGGAAGATATAGTTATCATTAAGGTGCAACTGCAAGTCGTTCATCTTGTAGTAGGCCATGTTGAGCATGATGTCTACAAGAGTGTCATAAGGGATAAATTTACGACCTGTATCCAGCATAAAGCCACGGTGACTGAAACTTGGGAAATCACGAATTTCGCCATTTTGTAGGTCTGTTTCTCCCATTTGAAGAAGAGTCCGAGTGGCGTAGAAGGCTCCTGTATTTGTTGCAGCTTCGATGGTAATCACATCATCTTGGATAGTGATGCCATAGCCTTCCTTACCATAACCTTTGTTTTCAACCTTTTTAAATTCGATTCGTTTTTGAGCCTGTTTGTCACCAGTTGCAAGTTCCAATCCACGGCTGGCAAGGTCTGACTGGTAGAAGGTTGCAGCCTGATCAAATCCTGAATCTCCTGTCGCAAGAACTGTATCTGAAGTGATAGAAGATTGGCCTTCTTTTCCATACCATTGTTGAACAGCTGGTGCTACTTTTGGTTTCACACCCACACCCTCGTCCTGATGTAGACCCTTGATGACTACTTCAAATTCCTTAGTGAAAGTATGGCTGTCTTTGATTTGCTGCACCATAACCTTAACGCGTTGATCTGTCAGAGGTTTATGGATACGATTTTGAAGGTCAATTACACCTTGTTTGTTGCTTCCGATGAGACTGACTTTTCCTGGTAAAGTTGGTAAGACAAGAGACTGTCCATCTTCTGCTACTGATAGTTCTGTTACTTGGCGGATATCCGTTACCTTACTATGGTCCGGAACGTTAGAATAAGCTCGAATTTCTTGGATCCCAACATTTCTCCAGCCCATTGTGCCAGCTTGGTAATCATTGACCTCCAATTTGAGGTACTTAGCTTTGATACTTTCAGCTAGGTCTACTTTCTCATCTAAAACTGGATCTCCAGTTTTGGTATGAGCGAGTTTCCATTGTTTTTCTCCATTAGCGCCCACGTCTTCTTGACCTGCATAGTAGAGACTCCAAGATTTGATATTAGGGTCATTTTGCCCATTACGAAGACGACGATCCCAGTCAATTTCTACATGTTTGATCAAGGTAGTCTTTGGCAGAGTTAGTTCAAAAGTTGGTTTTGGTACATCTTTGTCTGTAGCCCAACGAGTATTGTCATCTCCATCGATAGCTTTATCTGCAGTAAAGTTGGTTCCAGTCTCATGGTTGCTTGCCTGGGCTGTAGCACCTTCGAGATGGTTGACATCTTCTCTATCTTCGATTGTCTTTTCAGCTGGTTTTACTGCTGGTGTAGTAGTTTCCGCAGGTTGATTATCTGCCTTTGGTGTTTCAACCGGTTTTGGCGTTTCTGCAGGCTTGGGACTTGCAGAACTTGTCTCTGGTTTTGCCTCTTCACTTGTTGCAGGATTGCTTCCTTCATCAGTCGCCGGAGTTTCTTCATGACTTGCTTCTGTTGCAGCTTCTGCATCCGCCTTTTTAAGCGCAGCAGCTAAATCATCGGGTAACTTATCCAGTGCTTCAACATGAGTGATACTTCCCTCTGTCTCTGAAGGTGTTGCAGTTTCTGCCGCCTGAACCATATTGGCGCCAAAGATACTAGCACCAATCATAACGGAGGCTGCACCGATTGCAAATTTTCTTATACTATAGTGACAGCGTTTCTCAAAAAAATGTCTATCCATCTTTCTCCTATTCCTTTCATCCGCATACATGAGTAAGCGGTATCATTTCTCCTTTGAAAAAGGAGAGAACCAAGAGGTCCTCTCCGGCTGTTTGTTCCTTTTTGATTCGAGTTGCTTTGAACTTCAATAATCAAATCTCATTAATCTTCTTTACGTTTTGTCGCAAGAACCGCAGCAGATAAAGCGATGCTCACACTTGCTAAGAAGAGGGCTACTTCTGAACTGTGCTCCCCTGTAGCAGGTAGTTTTTCTTCATCTTTAGCTCCCGGAGTCTTGGTATCAGCTACTGGGCCTGGAGTGAGCAGGTACTCAGGTTTTTCAACTGTTGGAGCTGCTTGATCTCCAGCAGTAGCCAATACACCTGTGTAGGCTGGTTTCTCGTTTACCAAGGCTTGGACCGCATTGACGCCACCATTAAACTCAGGGACTTCATTTGCAGCTGCTAGGACCGCATTAGCTCCACCTTTGTATTCTGGTAATTCGTGAACCAAGGCTTCAACCGCATTAACGCCGCCCTTGAACTCAGGAACCTCATGTACAGCTGCTTCTGTTGCATTGACGCCGCCTTTGAACTCAAGTACATCAAGAACTGGTGGTTGTTCTTCACCCTTGCTACTTGTTGGAGCATCTGGTTTCGTAGCAGAATCTTTTAATTGGTTGAGATAGTCTGCGAAGTAGGCCACCATTCTTTCCGTCAAGAGATGGTTATCCGTCGCATATTTCATGCTTGCCTGAACGCTAGCTACTTCCTCTTGATTGTCTTTGTCTGTTAATTTCTGCGCCTTAGCTAAAGCTGCTTCATAGCCTGACAAGTCAAGAGGTGTTTCTGCTACTTGTGGACGGGTAAAGATGAGTTCCGCTGCAGATTGGTATTTATCGCCACCATCTCCGTATGTCTTGGTACCAGTAAGGACAATTTTCTTAGCCTTGATTGTCTTACCAAAGTCAATGTCTTTTGGTTTGTTGTTATTTGGCCAATCAGTTACAGTGAAAGTATGTTCCTTACCAGACTCATCTGTGACAACCAGTTTCACATCTCGCAAGTTCCCATTTGAATCGGATGCACGTGGAACATAACGAAGTCCTGTGATTTCAGTAGGTTCTTTCAAGACCATGGTTGCAGGCTTACCTACATCTCCACCATTCCAAGATGTATGCCATAGGCTAGATACATTGCCATCAAAGGCATTCTCTAGGCCCTCACCTGGTTGGGCAGGCGCATCCAAACTTTCAAAGTCTTCTGCTACCAAGGCTGTTTTCTTCTGAACCAAAGCATTCTTCAAGGCTTCAATCTTGGCAATCTCTGCACGCGCTTCTTCCACGCTAATGTCATCATCTGCTTGGCTGAGGTTAAAGACCGCCTCTTTCAAAGCATCCATAGACTCTTTGGTGTAGTTGGTCATGGCTACAGTTGGCAAGTAGTTTTTCAGAGCATTTTCTGTCAACATCTTACCTGTTAGGGTAATTTCTTCGATTTGAAGATTATCCATCATGAAGTCGTTATAACCACGGAAGTTGGCATTTCCACCAGAATCACCACGAGTATTGCTTGCATTTCCAGTTGAGTAGATACCTACCCAAGTATCGCCTGTTTCTGCACCTGTCACGAGGAAGGTTGCCTTCTTGGCTTTCTTAGAATCCGTCCAAGTATTTGGCAATTCATGCATTTCCAAGTTGCTTGCTTGAGTACCACGACGACCTGACTGGAATTCTCCCTTACCGACTACAAAAGCATAGGTATTGTCTGATCCTGCTTCGTATTCAAAGGTTACACGGTAGGTCTTACCAGCTTCAAAGCGGAAGTTTTGTGGGATAGTTTGGTAAACCAAGTTACGACGGCTAACCAGTCCATTGGTCTTGAGTGACCAATTTCCATCGATAACATCATCAACTTTCTTACCGTTCCAACCACGTTGTGTATATGGATCATGCTTTTCAGACAAGTGAGTGCGGTTGTCTTCAACACCTTCGACACCGCCCACTACGAATGGGAAGATACCCTGAGCGACATTTTCAAAGTCTTGTTTGAAGGTGCCTTTACCTGTATCATGGTTTTCTCCGTACATGCTTGAATTATTTTCAAAGGTACGAATTTCATCAAAGTAAGTTGCCTCATCACCAGCTTCACGACTCAAAGTAAGAGTAACATTTGAGACGTCAGATCCAGTTGTAAAGAAGGCGTACATGTTTTGGAAATAACTTGTATTGTCAACTGTAGCATTGTCACGACGATTGTTATGAGCATATGCTTTGATATAGTTGAGAGCAAGTGACTTATTGGTATAAGTAGTCACTTCTTTTTCACCAGTATTCACAGTGATACTTGCCTTAGCATTACTACGGTTATCAACACCCACATAAACGGCATACTTAGTATTTGGTTTCAAACCAGTTAATTTCTGAGTGAGACTAACTTTTTCTTTGTTTCCTTGAATACGAAGCATATCGTTTGCCCCTTGAGACTTAACGATTTCTGCCTTAGAAGCATCGCCTGAAATGGTCCAGTGTTTCAAGGTTCCACTGTTAAATCCTTGGTCATAGATATGCATGCCTTCACTCCATGACATTTCAGGATTGGTTTGTTTTGAACGGTAAAGAACGTATGGTTGATTTGCGAGAAGGTCTAGGGTAATCTTACCATCTGTTACAGTTAGTTCTTTCTCTTCTGTCTTACCTTGGTCCGTTAGCTTGTAAAGGTAAACCTTGCTATTTGCCCAATCACTCGGAAGGGTCCAAGTTGTTGCACCGGCTTGCGTATTGAAGTAGTACATTTTTTCCTTATCAGTAGGAAGTTTCTTACCATTCGCATCCCAGTTCCAAGGAGTCAAGTAAGCTGAACCATCTTGGATGACACGTCCGTTGAGCGTTACTGTACGTTCGCGGTATTGCGGGCTATTGACATCGTTTGACTTACGAGTCACAACAACCTTGTTACCTGCTGCATCGACTAGCTCAACCTTCATTTCTGGAGTCCATTTATAGGTGCTACCGTTATCAGACATGGTAACTGGTGTACCATTTTCCCATTTACTTACAGTGAAGTGTTGGAAGTACTTAGTCATGACGTCATGGGCAAAGAGGTTGGTCACGTAGCCATTGTAGTCGCTTCGTCCTTGCCAGCCTTCAAAGTCTTTCATGCTGTAGCCACCTAGAAGTGGGTAGTTGGCTGCACCACCGTAACTTCTGTAGTCCCCAACCCAAGAATCTTTTTGGTGGTTGCGGATAAAGCGTGTGATGGCACTGTTGATACCTTTATTAGTGTAGCCACCATAGGTCAAGTCAGCTGCCCAGTGTTGGAAGGTAGAGTCGTATTCACCACCATGGCCCCACTCAATCGCAAAACGCCAGCCTTGTTTATTAATTTCTTTAGCAAGAACGTGGGTAGCCCAGGCACCGTTATCACCTGATTGGCCATTGCCCCAAACGTCCACATAGATAAAGTCGAGACCATCACCAAGTTTTTTCTTCAAGTCTTCCCAGCGAGCCAAACGTCCATGGGCCAAGTCATAAGCAGCATCAATGTTGATCCCTTGGTCTAGCCAGTTCCAACCATAGCTGTAGCTTCCATCTGGATTCTTACGAAGAATATTTTCATTAAAGTATTTAGACTCAGGATAAGTCTCAGAAGCGTTCACGTGAATACCTAGATAAGCTCCATATTTCTTCGCTTTTTCGATCAAGGTCTTGAAGTCTTCGACACCACCAATACGTTTACCAATATCAGCATAGTTCAAGTGACCAGAGTCGTGACCTTCACTACCATATCCTTTAAGGAGAACACCTTGCCCAAGACCATCTGTGTGGAGATTGATCTTCTTGATACCATCCAAGGTCATAAGGAATGGGTTTTGTGCTTGAGAACCAAAGTTCATCGCGATACGATAAGCTGTGATATCCTTGACTTTTTCCCAACCTTGAGGGTTGTTCATAATGCTACGATAAGCAATGGCTCCATCCTGCCAGTCAACTTTATTATCCGCATTGGCATCTTCAGTGATAACAACCTTGGCACTTGGAAGTTCTTTGGTGTACTCTGGGAAAACAATGCCCTTATAAGCTTTTTCCCATTGCCATTCAGAACTTTGGATTCCCACATAGTTTGTATTTCCTACAGTTTGTTTGAAGGCTGTCAAACGAGTCCAGTCATTCGAACCACCACCGTAGCTGTTTTGAGAGTTACTCCAAACACCCGCAGCAAGCTTATCTGTAGAAACAAATCCATACATGTAGCCCTTAGCCAAATTCTTCATTGGATTGGTTACAGCAATATGATCATCTCCGCTGACATGAGTGTTGTTTGACATAGTTGCCCCGTCAAACTTAGCCCCAGTTTGGTCGCTTGAAACCGACACAAGTGAGTTCCCTAAGAAATTGATAGAGGAGAGAAGTTTTCTTTCATCATCAATCTTCTGACCTGGAGTAACTTGGTTGTGGTTGACAATCTTGGTCACATCAAAATGCAATTGATTGTCCACAACTTGCAAGCGTACAGTCATATCTGCATTGATGAAATTCTTTTCGTCACGAAGCTTCATCAAATACTCTGCTGTAGTATCATTGATCTTCTTATAAGTGACTTCAGGTGTAATTTCGTGATTGTTTACCAAGATTTTCTTAAGTTGTTGAACTTGTCCTGGCAAAGTATGCCCATTCAAGGTGTATTCCTTCACACGAGGAAAGGCTTGGTCAATTACCGCTTTCAAAACTGCTGACTGGATAGTGTCATAAGTCACCTTGCTGTCGTCAACGGCCGGACCTGTTTCTTTCTGGGCAGGAGTATCATCCGCTTTTACGCCTTCTTGATTGTCTGTTTTAACGCTGACAACTGTACGCTCATTGCCATAGGAACCAGCTTTTAGGACGATTTTCTTCTCATTTTTGAGAGTTTCATTAACAGCTGCTGGCAAAGTGACTGTATCAAAGAGTTTCTCATCATTATTCGTTGCATTGAGTTGTCCATCTGACTTGAGGTTAATTGATAGGTGGTTAATTGATCCTGTCTCAGGCGCTGCTACACGTCCCCCCTTATACCAGGTGCTATCGGTTGGAGATTTATACTCCCAGAACCAGCCGTCCTTGTCATAACCAACAAAAACATTGTTCTTGGTATCTTTAAATTTCAAGAAGACACCAAAACGTGATTTGCCTTTTTCAGAATCATCTTTGAAGGTTAAATCAACCGTCGCATTTCCATTAGCGTCAACTGTCAATCCTTGTTTTTCAAACAAGGCTGGTTTGCCATCATTGTCATTTTGAGCCGTTGAAGACAATTGATTGTAGCGAACACCCTTTTCTTCACGAATAGTGACGGTTCCTTGTTGCTCTTTATTCGCTACTGTTTGCCATTCAGGAGTTACTGTCTTAGGTGTTTCAGGTTTAGCAGCTGCAGGTTTATCCTCTTTTGGTTTTTCTTCAGCCGGTTTTTCTTTCTCTTCCAAGTCTGCTGGTTTCACACTTGAAATTCCCTGCATGTGGTCTTGAATCCATTTTAGTTGAGCTGGTGAGAAGAGAATACCGCCACTCCGTTTTCCAACTACACCATTTTGGTGAACACCGACTAGTTTGCCTTCTGTATCAAAGATACCGCCACCACTAGCGCCCGGTTTTCCTCCTTGGTAACCAATCCCTTGGACACCTTCTCCGTATGGTTCCGCAAAATCAACTGTAGTATTGACAATAGGATTCAATTTCCCTTCTGGATAACCAAAGACATGGAGCTTATCTCCTATTTTCTTAACTACTGGCTTTTTAGTTACTTCAACAGGCGTATTTTCTAGAACTGTACGCAATCTCACAAGGGCCAAATCATTTTTGAAGCCCTTCAGGTAGCCTTCACGATCCCAATGAATGATATCTTTCTTGCTAAACTTGACATCTGGCAATCCTGGATAAGAGATACTATAGATATCTCCATCCCCTTGATCATTGTCCACAACCTTACGGATATTGCCGTCCTGGCTATCCTTGATAAAGTTATGAGAAACCGTTAAGACAAGGTCTTTTGCAACGACAATACCGCTACCTTCTCCTGATGGCGTCTTGATCTTAACAGTTGCGCCGTAGTTTAATTCCCCGTTGGTAGTCTTAGCCACATCTTCTGGGACGAGCTTCCCAGTATCTTGGGCCAACTGATCCTTGTCAACTTCGCGCCCATTGTCTTCAGCTTTCTCCAACTTATCTTCCAATTCTTTTGGCAGATTGCTTGGCTTTTCAGACTTTTCTTTTTCTTGAGCTAATAACTCTTCCTCTGTTTGAGGGCCTTCAGTAGTTTCAGCTGAACCAGGATTCTGAGCGGCAGCTTCCTTGTCAAAATCGTGCCCCTCATCGCTAGCCTTCTTATCCAAATCAGCCAGTTCACTCGGCAAATTATCTGTTGAACCAACTCTTGCTTGATCAGCTAATACTGGGCTAGCTGCGAAGAAAGTCGCTCCAATCATCACCGAAGCTACTCCAAGCGTAAACTTACGAATACTGAACTTACAGCGTTTTTCAAAAAATCGTTTATCCATGAACTCCTAAATCCTTTCATTTTCCAGTAAGCGTTTACATTTCTTTTTTAAAAAATACTCCTTTCTCTGAAAGTGCTAAGCTTAACTGTTATAAATAAAAAATAATTGTACTTTTAATATAACAAATAAAAAGGCAGAAAGCAATAGGAAATAGGTAAAATTCACTAAAATTTTCTCTTTTCTGAAAAATCCTATCTCTAATCATTCAGGGACTTATACCAAAGATAAAAAGGACTTAACCATCATGTCGATGGCTAAATCCTTTACTTTTTTAAAGTTATTTCACATGGTTTGCGAGATCTTCTTGGGCCTTTTTATTTGACTCTTCTTTTTCTTTCAACCATTTTTCTTGAGCCTTTTGGTATTCGTCTGTTGTCACGGCTTTATCTTGTACTTCTAGATATTTGTACAAAAGGGCTTCACTCATACCCTTGTTACCAGAGTATGCAAATGGAAGTGTAAATGGCACCATCTTAGACAACATTGGACGACCAGTTTGAGAAGTTGTTGGGATGAGCAAGGCACTGTCTGTCAACCAAGCTTGGGCAGCAGCATATTTCTCATAACGTTTTGAAACATCAGTGGTTTCTTCACCAGCTTCCACAACCATTTTTTCGTAATCTTCTAAACCAACTTGCTTAGCCGCAGCGTTGTTTGTCCCAGAATCAAATCCTAGATATGTTTTCGTATTTTCTCCTACAGAAGGCTTGATAATATCAAGATAAGTAGATGGATCGATATAGTCTGGAGACCAACCCACGTTATCTGAGATATCCCAGTCTTCTCCAGCCGCAGTTTCAGCGAAGTAGGTAATGTTTTGAACATCATCTTTTTGGAGCTGTTGGATGTCGATAACCACATTATCTGATCCTAGATTTTCTTCAACTGACTGTTTAAAAGATTGAACACGTTGAACTTTTGTTGTATTGGTTTGATCTACAGGCATATCCAAGTGGCTTGGGAATTTCACACCTTCCGCTTGAAGGGCCGCCTTAGCTTTAGCGAACTCTGCTTTGGCTTTGTCAGGATTGTAGAGTCCATCTTGGGCATCATCCAAGTTTACGTTGCTCCACTCATCTCCATAGGTCACCAATTTTTCCTTAACTAATTCCCCAAAGTTTTTCCCATCTGCCTGTACAAATGTAGGAGGAACAAATAAGTTACGAAGCAGTTTAGTAGCCCCACTTGCACCATTTACTTGAGAAGCGTAGGCTGTTCTATCAAAACCAAACGCAATAGCTTGACGGAAGTCCTTATTCAAAAGGGCCTTCTTGGTTGATGCTTTTTCCTCATCTGTTGTCTTAGAAGTGTACTTATAGGACTGACGATCGATATTTGTGCCTACAAAATAAGTAGTAGAATCTTGTTGGGTATAATCGCGTTCCCGAACCACCTGTAAGAATAATACCTTTCATAACGAAGTAATCTTTCTAACGAACTGATCAATGAGTAGCTTCAAATTCTTACTTCAATTTAGAAATGGCCGATTTCAGATAATCTCCACTTCGAATCGCTACTCCTACTTGTCTGGCATTAGCCGACAGTTCCATGTAATCTTGATCTGTCAAATCGTCTAATGCCTTTTGGAGGTCATGTAGAGAATCAATTGCTATACCACATTGCTTATCTAGCACAAAATGCGCAAGGGCAGACTCTTTCCAAACAACTAGAGGAAAGCCCGAAGCCAAATAAAGAGAAGCCTTGTGGGAGTTGTTAATACGTAGGTAATTTCCGAAAGAACCTTTGCAAGTTTCTGAACTATCACCATCCCACACCAAACCAAAACTACCTTGAAGAGCATTTGGGAGGTCATCTGGCATAAAGGAACCAAAGTAGGTGGTATTTTTCAATGCACGACTTTCATCGTACCCCATTCCATAGAGATTATAGGCTGGCTGTTCTGGCAAATTATAAAGATAGCCTGATTTTGTTGGAATTAGATTTCCGGCGATGATAATCGCTTCTTCTTTTTGGGGAACATTTTTTTCCTCAAAGTTCGGAATCAGATAGTCAAAAATCTCCAAGCTAACCATTTTATCTGATGGTACGCCTTGAATTGTCAAGGCATTTTTCATGATATCATTATGAACGATAATGCCATCCACTGATGTAAGAGCTGCCTTCTCTTGGAAGTAATTTCTCACTTTATGACGAAGTTTCACTGCTGAATTTCCTACATGACGCAAGGTTTCAACATCATGGATCACAAGATAGAATTTGACTCCTCTATTTTGCGCCTGCTTAATGAGTTGTGAGATGAAAAATGTATGGTGGATAATTGGGAACTGAATCAGCAATTCATCTCCAGATCCTAACTGATCAAACACAGACTTGATTGCCCGATATTTGTGTTGCTGAGCTTTAAAGAAATTCATCTTATACCAATTCTCAACCTTGAGTTCCAACCCCTTATAACCCTCTGAGATTAGAATAGCTTCCACGTCATTTCGTGCCTTATTTCCTGCATTCTTTTCATATTCATTACTCAGAAATGAATCCTTCAGATAATATTTCACCTTTTCTCCCCTTTATCTGTGATGTTCTTAGATACTCCCTAGTTCTTCTTCTACCACATCCAATGCACGTTCAATAACCACATGCATATCGTAGTATTTATAATCTGCCAAACGTCCACAGAAAATTACCTTATCATTCTGTGTTGCTTCTTCTTGATACTTAGCAAAAATAGCATTATTTCTCTCATCATTGATTGGATAATAGGGCTCATCTCCACGTTTCCAATCAGATGGATATTCACGCGTAATAACCGTTTTATCTTGTGTACCGTACTCAAAATGTTTATGCTCAATAATGCGAGTATAAGGAATCTCACGTTCTGTATAGTTTACTACAGCATTCCCTTGATAATTTTCTTCATCCAAGACTTCATGTTCAAAACGAAGGCTACGGTATTCCAACTCCCCGTGTTTGTAATCAAAGTACTGGTCAATCATCCCTGTGAAGACAACTTTTTCAGCTGATGCTTCTAGCTCTTCACGATTGGCAAAGAAATCAACACCAAGCTCTACTTCTACATCGCCAAGCATGTTTTCAATGATGACGTTATAGCCACCGATTGGAATACCTTGGTAACGGTCGTTAAAGTAGTTGTTATCAAAGGTCAAACGCACTGGGAGGCGCTTGATAATAAATGGCGGAAGGTCTGTTGCCGAACGTCCCCATTGTTTTTCAGTATAGCCCTTAATTAACTTTTCATAGATATCTGGACCAATTAACTTGATGGCTTGTTCCTCAAGGTTTTTAGGTTCAACATCCTTCATATCAGCTGTCTGCTCAGCGATCTTAGCCTTGACTTCTTGAGGAGTCTTGGTACCCCACATAGCATAGAAGGTATTCATGTTGAAAGGAAGATTGTAGAGGCTACCCTTGTAGTTAGCCACTGGTGAGTTGATGTAGTTGTTAAATTCAGCAAATTGATTGACATAATCCCATACTTTCTTATTAGAAGTATGGAAAATGTGGGCGCCATACTTGTGAACATTGATGCCCTCAACATTTTCACAGTAGATATTTCCACCAATGTGATCACGCTTGTCAATCACTTTTACTTTTTTACCGCGTTTTGTAGCTTCGTGTGCGAAGATTGCTCCAGACAAACCAGCACCAACGATAAGATAATCGTACATAGTGTTCTCCTTTTTATAATTTGACGATTCGATTGAAGTAAGGAATCTTCATTAACATTCCAACAATAATAAAACTAACACTTAAAGTAAATAGAGCAAAAAGTAAATATGCTCCTACAAAATTAAAACCAAATATCCTTTCCCACAATTTCATAATATAAGTGTGTATTATGAAAACTCCCATTGTTTGATTAGAAATGAAAACAATCCATTCGTTTCGGTTTTCATTCAACGTAAGCGTGAGGATAGTTAGAAAAATTCCTAGAGTACTGACTTTTACAAATAAAGTATCATAAAAATATTCAGCAAAAAGATTATGGTAAGTATTCTTTGCTAAGAAAAACAATATAATTGGTGAAATCAATAACAAAAGTATGCTAACTATTTTCATCCAATTTTTAAATCTATATTTGAGGTTGTCTATATTGAATTGCGCTATATAACCACCTAAAAGATAGTAGAAAAACCAAGTCCATAATCTAAAAGTTTGCATAACATGAGTTTGTATAGGCATCTGAAGGAAAATATTTGCAAATTCAACTATAAACCCAATTGCCACCAATAAAGATAGAATGTATACATATTTTCTTTTAGAGTTTATAACTGTTTTCAAAACAGGCAAACATAAATAAATCAGTATCAAGGCACCGAAAAACCAAAACTGAAAGAAATACCCTTTTTGTAACAGAGAGCCTACAATTTTTTTAATTGGATTAACCGCAAAGTCTCTTTTAAAGAGCCAAACGATAATGTTCCATGATGACACTGTTATTAGAATCCATTTGACTTTTTGAAGTATGTAAGGATAAGTTATTTCCCTTTTGCCTAACAATAAATAACCATTGACCATAAAAAATAAAGGGATAGAATAGGTTCCTAGGTAGTATAAATATGTCGAAAAATTCCATGAACCTGTCTCTTTAAATCCGCCCATTGTTGTATGGAGCAAAACGACCCCAATACACGCAAGCACTTTTAATAAATCTAGGCTGATATTCCGATTTTTTTGCATTCTAGTTTTTCCTAATAATTTGTTTTAATTCTTTTACATCTACCACTTTCAAAGATAGAATTGCAAAAAGATAAATAATTCCACCAAGCCCTGCAAACGCTAGAACATTTAGGGTTGGCGAAAAATGTATAACTGTTTTTGAACCTAGCAGAATGCCATACATGATAGCTGACGCTAGAACAATTTTTGTTAAAGATCCGATAATTGGAACTTCTTTTAGGTATCTACGGGTAAAGTATAATTGTATCGCCCATACCAACGCCTCTGTCAAAACAGAAACAATGGCTGCTCCGATATACCCAAGTTTAGGAAGGAATAGTAAGTTCAAACCTACACTGATTATTGCGGGAGCTGTTGTTGAAATCATGAATTCTTTATTTTGATTGTGAGGTATCAGTATCTGTATTCCCATGATATTGGTCCAACCGATAAAGAACATACGGAAGATCATAATGGCAATTGCATAACGTGCATCCTGAAAATCCTGCCCAAGGAAAAAGCTAACAAAATCATCGTTGACGATTAAAATTCCTGCCATCATTGGGAAAATCACTAGATTATAAATGAGGAAGGACATCTCATGCATTTTGTTAACCGCTTTGTGATCACCTGTCGCTAACAAATGCGCGACACGAGGCAACATAACGCTTCCCAAGGAAGTTACCAAGGTCAGAAGGATATTTACTAATTTTAGGGCCTGGTCATAAATCCCTACATCTTTTGTAGAAGCTAAGGCTCCAAGCATGGTACGATCCAGCGTAATGTACAAAGAAATCGCTACTTGAGGAAGGAATAATAATATGACCGGCTTTAAATGATGTCTAGCATATTCTATGCTAAAATGAGAACTACCGATAAACTCCCGAGCAGGCACCCACATACTTAGTTGCCCCAAGAGTTCAAATATGGTTAGCAAAAAAACATAGAGATATAGGTCATTTGCAGATTTGACAAAGAGAAAGATTGAAATGACTCCAACGAGTTTAACTGTGATATTTCGAACAGTAATCTTTCGAAAATCTTCTAGCCCTTGAAAGAGCCAGGAAATGTCTAAACCTTTTGAAACTAAACTCAAGCCTAGAATGTAGGCTACCGGATTTTGCATAGAGGGAAGAGTCATACAAAGAAGAGCATATAAGGACAGAGAAAGAACTGTTGCCCCTAATTGTAGAGTGTAGATACCCCAAAAGTTTTTATTAATCTCATTACGATGTCCTGAAATGACCTTAGTACCATAGTTAGCAACTCCCAGCGTCGCTAAGAGGATGAAGTAGGTGACAATGGAATTAAAGTATCCATACGTCCCTAAATCATCCGAAGAAAAGACCCGTGTTACATAGGGAGTCGTAATAATTGGGAGTATAATGACCAACAATTGATAAGAAAGATTGTAGGCGTAGTTTTTTAATACTTTCATTTCAAGTCATCCAATTTAGAATTAATCAGTGAAAACAAAAAGTTTGACTGGTCATACTTATAATGGTCAATTATTCTAAAAACTTCTTTCATATTTCCTCTTTCCTACATTTTTTTGACACTTGTTGTAAATTAAATTGGATCTATGCACGATACTATCGTAGCAACAAATACAATCTAGGGTTTAACATAAAAATAAGGTATTTTAGTTTTAGTTTCCATGATAACTTATTATTTTTTAACAAGTCACTCATTTCGACTCTTAACAACTCTTTATCTTTTGAAAAATCTTTTAAGCCTGAGTCAGCTTTTGCACCAATTACTACAAAACCACCTAATAATTTTTTAGCTTGCAAAGCTTGCTTTAATTCTGGACTCTGAATGTACTCTCTTTTAATAACTTCCTCATTTTTTGCAACAGCTTCAAAGAAATCATATCTTTTTTCAGTAAATGTTGAACGAACTATACTCCCTTCCCTACGATAGTAATTGTAGGTTTCAAGTGGACTGATCACGATTCTTTCAGCTAAGGCAAGATGTTCTGCTACAACATAAAAATCCTCATAGATTTTCCCAACTGGAAATGGAACGCGTTCCAAGATGCATTTCCGATAAAGCTTAGCACAAGCAGAAACCGTTGCAACTTTGTCATCCAACATTAGTTCCAGAGCCTTTTCTTTTGTAATCGGAGCCAAATCTTTGTAGTCAGAGTCTTGCAATCGATAAGAAGTATAAGCATTATATTTTGAAGTAGCTTTTACCTTTGTTGAAATCAAGTCTGCTTGATGTGTTTCCTGAATTTTCACGATTAACTCTAGCGTATATTCTTCAAGATAATCATCCGGATCTAAAAAGAAAATCCAGTCTGAGTTGGCTTTTGCCACTCCAAAGTTACGTGCATCAGATAATCCACCATTTTCTTTGTGGAAAACATGGATATTTTCATATTGCTTTGCATAATCTTCGCATAATAGAGGAGAATCATCTGTGGATCCATCATTTACAAGGATTACCTCAAAGTTTTGATAGGTCTGTTTAATTAAGCTTTCTATCGCAAAATGCAGATAGTCTGCAACATTATAAACAGGAACAACGATGCTGATAAACATCTTAAACGCCCCTCTCTTTTTCTTTCTTTTCAGAGTATTTCTTCAAAATCGGATTAAAAATTATTCCCAAAGCAAAGTTAGTCCTATAATTTAAGTAAGACAATCTGTCAAATTTTTTCGCAGGAACGTATTTATATGAGCTTTGCTCAATCTTTCTATATAGTTCCTTTAACGACCTTTCCGAATTATTGACCATCCATGACAACCAGTACTTCAAATTTATTTTTATAATTCGGAAACACTTGTTGAAAAGACTCCAGCCCTTTTAAAATGTAGTCCTGAATATTACAACTGGGCATTACAATTGTTAATAAACAATCCTTCATCTTATCTCCTAAATCGTCTCAATTAGTTCAATCCACTGCTTGAGAATTTTTTCCTTATCGAATTTATCCATATTATCCTTGGCATGATTGGAGAAGGAACTTCGCAAGTTCGAATCTTCCATCAATTCAAGTATTCTATCACTCATTTTATCGGTATCATAACAATCAACCAGATAACCATTGACCCCATCTTCAACAATCTCATTTGGTCCTGTTGGACATCTGAAACTAACAATTGGGAGGTTGTATTGTTGAGCTTCCAGTAGAACTAGAGGTAAACCTTCATAACGAGAAGTCATGACATAAATCCCTTTATCTCCATAAATCAAATCTTGATTTTTTTCGAGTCCTTTTATAACTAACTTATCCTGTAAATCATTTTCGTTGATGAAATCTCTGATTTTATTTACTTCATCTTGATTGCCGGAACCGTAGATTTCCCAAGTCCAGTCAGACCTTTTCACAAACACTTTTTTCGCGACTTGAACAAGATAATCAAATCCTTTTTGATAATCAAAACGGCCAACCGTCACGATTTTAGTTGAATTTTTATTATAGGAGATATCTGAAAGAGAAGCCTCTTTCCAATTATAGATGTAGCAAATCCTTTCTTCAGGAACACCGTATTTTTTTATATAATTTTCACGGTCTTCTTGAGTAAGGGTCACGAGTTTATCAGCAAATTTCGCTCCAATATACCTTTGTATCTTCTTAACCTTAGTATCAATATCTACTATAGAATTTGTATGGTCGCAGGAAACAAATTTTGTTTTCAAACCAATTGTGCTTGCTACACCAACTGTATTCATACTCATTCCGATTCCAAAAACAATATCAATGTTCTCTTCTTTCAGATAGTTTCTCAACAACTTGACCGCTTCGAGAAAATTTTTACTCATAGATATTTTCTTTGATGATAAATTTTGATATCGAACTGATTGTTTCAGCGAGAAGAAATTGTTTTCTGTAGAAATCATCGAGAGAAGATGAACTTCATACATAGTTGATAACTCATTTGCAAGGCTGGTTGCTACTTTCAGTCCTCCATCTGTTCTATCGATACTCCATTTCACTAAAGCGATTTTTTTCATCTTTAAACTACACTTCCCCATCATTTTCACCCAGTGATATAATCTCGTAGTGGTGAAGAGTTCTTTTGTCTTCTGGTGGCAATTGCATATAATCCGCTCCGTAAATGGCTGTTAGATATTCTTTGTATTTGCAAGGACAACAAAGTTTAAGATCTTCAAACTGTAATAGGACTGGTTCTCCAAAGTAATCACTCTGTACTATCTCTTTTAATTTGTAAGCTCCCGTATAATTTCCTGCATAAGCTTCATCAAACGAATATTTTTTTATCGTTTGTAAATATTTTTTCTGAGCCCATGTAAAGGAAATAATCTTCTCAATATTAACAGCATTCGCAAAAGCAATAATTATCTTTTCAATGAATGGTCGATTTTCTTTTTTCTGATTCACCAAACTATTGAATTGCGAGAGTTGAACCATCATCCTTGCGTACAAGTATCTCAAAGAATGAATTTTTTTCTTTAAAACATTAGAGGGCATACCATCCAACGGAAAAATATCTATCCACAAACTCTCTACCAATTCTTCTTTACTATAATTCATGATGATTTTTGTAGAATCATCTCGAATCACAGAGAAAGCTTTTTTATAGTTTAATGTATCTTCGCTTAAAAACTTGTAGTTTTCCGGCAAGACATTTGAAGCTATTTTTTTAAACTTTTCGTAATCTTCTCTCGGCATACCGATATCGATGTCATCATCCCAAGGTATGAAACCTTTATGACGTACCGCTCCTAACAAGGTCCCACCTAGAGCATAGTAGGTTAGGTTATTTTCTTCGCAAATATTAATAAACTCTTTCAAAATAGATAAAATCTTATCTTGAATGATTTTGATATCCGACATACTTTCCTCCTATATAAATAAATCGAAATTAAACCGTCGTCTCAGTCTATGCTCTTTTAAGTTCTCGTTAAATACTTCTTACCATTTCACTATACGATTTTTCCAAACGAACGTCCCCCTTGATCTTCATCGCTTTCATCAGAAAACTGATAATCCGAGTTTATTAAAACACCTACTAATATCCAAAAAATATTGTTATGAAGATAGAAATTCAAATCATCAATCATAGAGTGAAAACTCATTAATATCAAAATCAGAGCAAGAATCCACTGGCGTTTCTTAATGACTTTAAGTAGTGTCAAAGATAGAACTAAGACCATTAATCCCAGGATGAGTAGGCCAAATCTCTGTAAAATTTGGACATACAAATTGTCCACATACAGATAGGTCTGATAGTTTCTAACACCTTCAACAGTCAGACCATTCCCATTCCAGTAAACTGGTCGTCCAAAAAATCCAAAACCATAGAGATTTAAAGATTTATTAGCCAAGTATATCCGACCACCTAACATATGATTCACTTTAAAAAGAAGATCATTGATAAAAGAATGACTTGAATTGAGATAGGTAACGGAGACCCAAAAACTAATAACTGCATTTACAATAAAGGTTGGTTTAAAAACTTTAATCACATATCCTAACTTTGAAAATAGTTTCGGAAACCATTTTATTAACAAACTGCATGCCAGCAATACACAGGAACTATAAAATGTTAAACGAGAATCCGTTTGATCATATACCCAATAAACTGATAGAGCTAACAGTAGCCATTGCCAGTATTGGATTTTGTTTTGCTTTAAATAAAACACAATAGCAACTATATTCATCAGTAAAACCGAAGGAAATAGAGCATATCTAAAGCCTAGGTAGGCCCGTACCCGAGGACCAGAAATTTCTATATAGTTCGTTATTATTCCTAATCTTGCGCTTATGATAACAAAAAACAACAAGCACATACTAACGACTAATGAAGTTTTCGCCACCTTCTTAAAGGGAATATCTCGTAAAGTATAAATAAATAATATACTTACAGGAAGTTCTGAACTTAGAGATGTCATTTTCCCCACTATAAAATAGATTAAAACCGTTGCAAACAAACCAATGAGAGTTCTATAATCATATTTTCGCTTAAACGACTCTTTTATAAACAAAAGAAAGAGGGAAAAAGCTATCGCTAATTTATAAACTGTTCCAGGTAGATACCGAGCATAAAAAGTTACATTTAATATCGAAACCGTTAAAAATATCCCTAAAGCAACAAGAGCCAAAAGTTCTGGTACAGATTTTATTTTTAGTACTAATTTCATTCTTATTATTCATCCCTATCTAAAAACTCTGTCCATATTTTTTTCCAAAGAATTTTGCTTGTAAAAAGGATCTCCCTTTTTGAATCAAATCAATTTTTTCCATATAAATGAACGGAATCTCTTTTACCCGCAAATCTTGTTTTGCCAACCAAACATTGAACAAGCGTTCACTGATACGACCAAATAATCTAGCGTCAAAAGCAGAATAGTCTGTAATGTCCAATCTTCTATAGAGTTCATCGATAATTGGGAACAACCATTCACAATAGGCTGCTACATTTTCTTTGGACATGATAAACATATTGAACATATAGCCTCTGCGTTGTTTCATGACCTGATCAAAAGCTTCGATATAATCCGGTCTCAATTCGCTAACAATCTGGCGTGTCACGTCTAAATGATTGGCATCGTGAGTATGTGCATAGTGAGAGTATAGTGTTTCAATATAATATTTCCGTTTTTTAGGAACGACAACATCGTATTTTGACAGAAAGTTTTTTACTTCTGATTTTGAAAGAATAATGTCATCCATACTAATTGCTTCTCTATATGAGTGTCGTTTTGATGTGAAATATCTACGGTAATGTACCAATCCTAGATAATCACATTCTAAATTTTTCCAAGCCCAATATAATCCTGTTAATTCACAATAATAAGGATTAAGGTGAGAAATATGAACTCCTTGATTATCTGGTTGATAACCTAAATCTTCCTTACCCTCACTACCAACTTGGATAGGGATATACAAGTCCTTATCCTCTGGCATTTGAAATCGTTTATGTGTTGCAACTATGATTCTATACGTTTTAGACATTTCTATATCCTAATTCAATTCCCTTCATCCATAACTAGCTCAACTACCTTTTAATCAAAATTGTAATCATTCTCTATTAAAAAATATCCAACCAAAATAGATTATCACTAAAACTATCTTGACCCAAAAAGATAAAATTGAATACCAAAGATATCCTTTTTGTATTCAATTTTATCTTTATATATTTCACTTTATGCCGACTCAGTTTGAATTCTCAATGAGCTCCTTCACGGGATAACACTCTTCTAATGGTCAAAAAGAAGATTTTGATATCTAACCGTAAAGACTGATTTCTAGGATAATATAATTCCATCTCACAACGTTCAGGATAATATACTCCACTCCTACCAGAAACTTGCCATATCCCTGTAATCCCAGGACGAACAGACAATAAAATTTCCTGTTCATCCTCGGTATATTCATCTAGTTCATTTTCAAGAATTGGTCTTGGACCAATAAGACTCATATCACCTAGTAATACATTTATAAACTGTGGAACCTCATCAATACTTGTTTTTCTGATAAAATCTCCTATATTTGTAAGTCGTGGATCCTCATTTGGTGGCAATTTATAGCTATTCTTTTTATACTTTTCATAAAGTTCCTTATTCGAAATCAGAATTTCTTCTGCATTCTCGACCATCGACCTAAACTTAATGATTTTAAATTTTTTCCCTCTGAGACCTGCTCTGCACTGTGTAAAAAATATACTTCCTTTGTAACCTTTCATTTTATAGATTACAAAGATGACCAGAGAACAGGGTAAAACTATAAATACCGTTCCAAACAAGCCGATAAATACATCCATAGACCTTTTGAAGGCAATATAGATGATCTTGTTTTGTTTCACCTAAAACTCCCCCTTGTAATAATCCCCTTAGATAATTTTCCAACTACAAGATTCCCTACTTTTTCCCATAGTTTCCATATGCTCCATAGGAGCCATATTTTTCAACTGAAGTATTAAATTTATTTAGAACTACTCCTAGAAATGGTTTGCTTGTTTGTTCGAGTTGTTCTTTAGCTTTTTGGACATCACGACGATTTGTTTCACCAGCCGCAGTTACTAAAACAGAAGCGTCACACTGCTGCGTGATAATCGCCGCATCGATAACAACACCAATCGGGGCAGTATCTACAACGATGTAGTCAAAGTACTTACGTAAGGTGTCAATCATGGTCGCAAAATTTTCACTTTGTAACAAAGCTGTTGGGTTTGGTGATACAGAACCCGCTTGAATGACAAACAGATTTTCAACATTGGTTTCACATAAACCTTGTGATAGGTCTGTTGTGCCTGACAAGAACTCTGTTAGGCCTGTAATCTTTTCACGTGATTTAAAGACACCTGACATGACTGAATTACGGATATCCGCATCGATCAACAGTGTCTTATAGCCTGCACGCGCGAAAGCCCAAGCAATATTGGTAGAAGTTGTTGATTTCCCTTCTCCTGGTTTGACAGACGTAATAGAAATCACTTGCAAGTTATTCCCACTCAATTGAATATTGGTGCGAAGGGCATTATAGTACTCTTCTGCTTTTCTTGCCTGATCCAGTTTTTTATGTGCAATCTCTAACGTTGGCATTTTTCTCTCCTATTTCAATTTATCCAAATTTGGAACTACTCCCAATAGTGCAATTTGCAACACGTCCTCAATATCTTCTGGACGTTTCACTCGTGTATCCAAAATCTCAACAAGGAGAACTGTGACAACCATCACAACCGCCCCCGCAAGGAATCCAACCATGGTATTGCGACGAATATTTGGTGAAGATGGCGATGTTGCTGGGCGTGCTTCTTCAAGCGTTGTCACATCCGAAACGCGAGTGACGCTGATGATCTTTTGAGCCGCAACCTCTCTCAAAGAGTTGGCGATACGGCTAGCTTCCTCAGGTGCACGGTCTGTAACAGAAATCGATACAATACGCGTATCCACTGGAACTGTTACCTTGATTTTACTAGCTAGACCTTTGGGAGGGAGTTCTAGTTTCAAATCAGTCGCAACCTTCTCTAAAACGTCTTGCGAGAGAATGATTTCACGATAGTCTTTTACCAAGTAAGATCCGGCTTGCAAGTCTTGGTTAGTCAAGCCAGGCTTATCTCCCTGATTACGATTGACCACATAAATTCGGGTCGTACTCGTAAACTCCGGCTTCACAATAAAACTACTATAGGCGAATGCTACTATCCCTGTCACGAATGCTACCAAAGCAATTAAAATTTTTCGTTTCCAAAGGATTTTAAGCAAGTGAAATACATCGATTTCCATCATATTTTGTTCTTTCATTTTTTCTCCTAAATCAATTGATCCATTATTATTTTTCGGGGATTATCCTTAAAAAGTTCCTTAGCCTTATCTTCACTGTATTTTTTAGCAATGATATCATAGGCTTCCTCCATATGAGGAGGTCTGTGATCCAAGTTGTGCATATCACTTGCTATCACGTGAACCAGATCTCGTTCCAAGAAATACTGGGCTCTCTTTTTCATAAATTTATAGGTTTCTCCGAAGAGTTTTGGTTTCAAAACATGAGAACTATTAACCTGAGTATAACATCCCATATCAATCAGCTCTCGCACGCGCTTTTCATTATTTTCTAAAGCATCGTAACGTTCAATGTGGGCAATGATGGGTGTAATGCCTAGCATTAGAATATTACTCAACCCCTTATGTATATCCCGATAGGGTGTATTCATACTAAACTCGATTAAAGCATAGCGGCTATCGTTGATGGTTGGGATTAATTTCTTTTCTAACTTCTCAACAACATCCGGCGTATAGTAGATTTCTGCCCCATAGGCAATAATTAAGTCATTCGCAACTTCCTTAGCCATTTCTCGCACCTTCAGAAAGTTAGTTGCGATTTTTTCTTCAGGAGTTTCGAACATCCCTTTTCGTCTATGCGAAGTGGAAACAATTGTTCTCACTCCTTGACTATAGGCCTCTCTAAGAAGTTTTTTACTTTCCTCTATCGACTTTGGACCATCGTCCACATCAAAAACGATGTGCGAATGGATATCTATCATGCTACTTGCCCTCCATCACATCCTTGATAGCAGCTTTCGCAGCGGCCAAACTACTTTCATCGATTTCCATCATGTAGAGGTTACTATCTGGCATAGCGTATGAAGGAAGATCCGTGCGTCCAGTTCCCTTCAAGTCTTGAGAGTTGACTTTGTAGCTCCCACCACTCTCCAATTGAGTATTAACCAGATCCATCAAGGTTTCCAAAGGCATATTGGTCTGAAGAGAATCTTGCAATCCCTTGATGATGTTATCGTAGTTTTTTAAAGCCTCAGTTGACGTCAACTTCTGAATAATAGCTACAATAACCTTTTGTTGGTTCCGACCACGATCTCGATCTCCATCTGCTAGAGAGTAGCGCTCACGGACAAAACCAAGAGCCTGCTCAGAGTCTAAATGAACATTCCCAACAGGATAATACTTCCCGTTAGTATGTGCTGTAAACTCCTGATCATTATAGACATCAATTCCACCTAAAAGGTCAATTAACTTCAAGAAAGAGGTAAAGTTTAAGCGCACATAGTAGTTAATATCCACACCATAGAGATTTTCCAAAGTATGAATCGACGAGTCCACTCCATAAATACCAGCGTGGGTCAATTTATCCTTTTGATTATTTCCCCCATCCGCAATCGGAACATAGGAATCTCGAGGCGTTGTAGTCAGAAGGATTTTCTTGGTATCTCGGTTCACAGTCATTAGAATATTCACATCTGAACGCGAAACGGAACTAATCGGACCATAGGTATCAATACCACTCACATAAATATTGAAAGCTTTATTCTTCGATACCTTTGGTGCCGCAACATCCTTAGTTAATTGTTTTGTATAGATTTTTTTGATTTTTGAAGCATAATCTGGATACTCTGCTTCAATGATATTTTCAAAGACACTATTTAAGACAATTGCTTTCGTTTCGCCAGAAAGCAGACTCTTATAAGCTGCTAGATAAGAAGCACTCTGTTCAACTGTCAAGTCTTTACTCTGTGTCGTCTTAATATCCGCCACCAACTTTTGGATATTATCATTATCTGTTTCAGTTGGACCTGTTACACTATCCAACTGGGTCACATTATTGATTTCACTATCTTTCAAAACGACCACACTCATCGAATACTCTGAGTAGTTTGAGGTCGCATTGATATGATTGGTAAAACCGACAAACTGTTGCAAAGCATAGAGAGAAACCGAGCTAACTACGATAGCAAGTGTCAAAAAGAAAACCGTAAACTTCTCGGCTTTTTTATACACTATCAGGAGGATTGCAATTACAGCAGAAATAAAAATAAGAACCGCCGTAAGGATATTGAGGTACCGAAAAGCTAAGATATTATGTTTAAAAATTAAGAACAGCAAAAAACCACTCAATAATAAATAAATGGTTGCTAAAACTATATTAATATTTCGTTTCACATTCCCTAAACGAGCTCTCTTTGAACGTCTACTCATGATAATCCCCTATACACGTTAATAGTTATAAATATTATATCACAATCATGATGGAAATTCCATCCATCCTTGCTATTTTCAGCGTTTTCATTCGTTTTTGTTCTCTTGAGTTGCTCTAAAATATGGGCAAAGTTCCGAATACCATTCTACACAAAAAGACAAGGCGCTCAGGGGCAACCTTGTCTGTAATCTTATTTTACGTGGTTTTCAAACTCTTTTTGGCTCTTTTCGATAGCCTTTTTACTTTCTTCTTCCCACTTAGCCTTGGCTTCATCAAATTGTTTCTTGGTAACAGGGTCTTTTTGTAATCTCATGTACTTATAATTATTTCCGTCACCCTTGATTCCCACTAGGGAGTAGGCACGTGTAAACGGAGTTACTTTGGTTACAGAGGCTGTACCACCATTTGACATAGCAGACATAACTAGAGAATTGTCAATCATCCAAGCTTGAGCTTCAGCGTATTTTTCATAACGCTTAGCGACATCTTTATTCTCAGCATCTGCTTCTTTCAGGAGTTGTGTATAGGTATCGAGCCCCAAACTCTTAATGAGCTCTTGGTCTTCCTTGGCATCAAGACCAAAAATCTTGAGATAGAAGCCAGTTTCAGCATTGAAGGGGTCTAGATAAGTCGATGGATCCTGGTAATCACCAACCCAACCATCAAAGTTTAGGTCGTAGTCACGAGCTGCTGGATTTGGTGCTAGGAAAGCAACATTTCCAAAGTCATCTGTAGAAAGCTGTTGAACATCAACAACGATATTGTCAGAACCTAGTACTGTTTCAAGGGTTTGTTTAACCGAGTTCATACCAGAAACCGCATTTTTATTCGTCTGATCAACAGGGACATCCAAATGGATTGGGAAAGTCACGCCTTGGGCTTCCAATTCCTTTTTAGCTTCCGCAAATTTTGCTTGGGCCTTTTCCTTGTTAAAGTAGGCATCTTGAGCATCTGCCAAATTGATACCTGACCACTCAGTTCCGTAGTTCACAAGCTTAGAAGCTGTTACTTCTCCAAAGGTCTTATCTCCCACCTGGACAAATGTTGGAGGAACTAGAGTATTACGAAGGGTTTTGCTCGCTGCTTCTTCACCGTTAGATTGAGCAGAGTAGGCTGTTCGATCAATACCAAAGTTGATAGCTTGACGGAAATTTTTATTTAAGATAGCTGTTTGAGCTGATTTCTTTTGTTCATCCGTTGTTTTAGCGGTATGATTATAGGTTTTGCGGTTGACGTTAAAGTTAAAGTACCAAGATGTCTTGTCTTGTAAACTATAGACGATATTGTCTTGGTATTTTTCTTTTGTCTTAGCATAGTTCGAACTATTTGGATAGACTCCTGCAATCGAGTAAGCACCACTTTCAAAGTTTCGAATGGTCATCTCCTGATCAGAGCCATCAAAGTAAGCTAACTTAACTTTTTCAATGGTTACTTTATCATGGTCATAATAGTGTGGATTCTTCACATACTCGATTGAAGATTTTGATGTAAAATCTTTTAACAAGTAAGGTCCATTGTAAAGGATGCTGTTTGGCGTCAAGGTTCCAAATTCTTTATCCTTTGATTTCAAAAACTCTTCGTTAACCGGGAAAAGGATACTATTGGTTGTCTTTGAGTTCCAGTATGGCTCTGGTCGAGTCAAAGTGTACTCAACCGTATAGTCATCCAAGGCTTTCACACCAACTGTTGTGAAGTCATTGGTCGCGCCTGTCACATAGTCATTCAATCCCTTGATAGAGTTTTGGATGAGATCCATGGCTTGACCCTTCTTGTCCGCGGCATATTTGATCCCAGCGACAAAGTCTTGAGCTTTGACTGGAGCGTACTCTTCTCCATCAGCAGTGTACCACTTGGCGTCTTTTCTGAGTTTATAGGTATAGGTTAAACCATCCGCCGAAACTGACCAATCTTCAGCTAGAGCTGGCGTTAGATTCCCATAGCTATCATTTTCTAGCAAACCATCCACAAGATTGGTAATCACTGAAGTGTTATCTGCATAATAGTCTAAAAGATAGTTAAACGTCGTCGGATTTGCACTAAATGTTGATGAGAAAGTGCTTGTATCAGTATTTGACTGTCCACAAGCTGTCAGTAAAATTCCTGTAGCTAGGACAAGTCCAGTTCCGATGAGTCTTTTTTTCATGTTCATCCTCTACTCCTTTATGTCACTTTTTATAACATAGCCATATTTTATCAAATTTATCCTAAATTGTAAAGTTTCCGACTCTTTTATAGATGAATGATGAACCTAGTCAAATAAAAAGAAAGGAAGCGCAAGCAATATGCACCTTCCTTTCTTATAGATTATTTAACGTGTTTTTCTAGCTCTTTTTGGTATTTGGCATTTGTTTCAATCTTTTCTTTCTGCCATTTCTTGAGAGCTTCTTCGTATTCTTTTGTAGTTACGACATCATTTTGCAATTCCAAACCTTTGAACACAAATGGGTCTCCCTTGATTCCGACTTGAGAGTATGCTTTTGTGAATGGCACAGTACGGCTAACAGTTGGAGAACCACCTGAAGAAGCAACTGGGATCAAGAGCGAACTATCCGATACCCAGGCTTGCGCTTTAGCGTATTTTTCGAAACGCTTATTGAGGTCGCTTGTTTCAGCTGCGGCATCATCCAAGAGTTTCTTGTATTCGTCTAGACCGACTTGAGCCATCACTTCTGGATCTTTTCCACGAGTGATACCCAAGTGTTTAAGGGCAGAACCCTTCTTAGCATCAAGAATGTTTAGGTAGGTAGCTGGGTCTTGATAGTCTGGTCCCCAACCAGTTCCATTCAAGTCGTAGTCTTTTTGTGCTGGAACCTTAGCTTGAGAAGTAATGCTCATTTTCTCATTATCGGTCATTTGAAGGACATCGACAATGACATTTTCAGTACCAAGTGATGATTCGATAGACTGCTTGAGTGAGTTGGTTTGTTGAACCGCGATTACATCTGTTTGTTCAACGGGGATATCCAAATGGATTGGGAAGGTAACACCCTTGGCTTGCAATTCTTCCTTGGCTTTAGCAAAGGCTGCCTTAGCTTTTTCAGGACTGTAAATCGTATCCTTGCCATCTGTAAGGGCTACATCTTTCCACTGGTCTCCATATGAAACGAGCTCTGCCTGTGCCAACTCTCCAAAGGTTTTTTCACCAACTTGAACGTAGTCATGAGGCACTAGGCTGTTACGGATAATCTTGTTCGCACCTTCTTCACCATTCAACTGAGCAGTGTATGAGTGACGGTCAAGGGCAAAGTTTAGCGCCTGACGGAAGTTCTTGTTAAGAAGAGCTTCTTTCGTTGATGTTTTTTGAGCTTCGTCTGTTTTGGCTGTTTTATTGTAAGATTGGCGGTTTACGTTAACAGTGAGGTAGTAGCTTGTCGCTTCTTGTGGACTGTAAACAATCTTATCACCGTACTCTTGTTTAGTTGACTCAAAATTTGAACTTGTTGGGAAGAGACGAGCTGTTGTATAGGCACCTTGTGTAAAGCTACGAATCAAAGATTCTTGGTCTGATCCATCGTAGAAAGTTAGTTTAATATTGTCAATCTTGACATTGTCCTTATCCCAGTAGTTTGGATTCTTTTCATATTCAATGACTGATTTTGAAGTCAATGATTTCAAGAAATAAGGACCATTATATAGGATACCTGATGGGGTTGGTGCACCGTAGTCGCTCCCTTTAGAATTCAAAAATTCTTCATTAACTGGAAGCATGGTTGCAGTTGTGACCTTAGAGTTCCAGAAACTTTCTGGTTTGTTGAGCGTGTATTCTACCGTGTAATCATCAACAGCCTTAACTCCTACGGTAGAGAAATCATTGCTCTCACCACTAACATACTCTGCCAAACCTTTGATAGAATCCTGAATCAAAGAAAGACCATCTGATTTTCCGTCAGCAGCATGTTTAAGCCCAGTAACAAAGTCTTTGGCCTTAACTTCAGCGTATTCTTCTCCATCAGAAGTATACCATTTTACACCCTTACGAAGTTTGTAGGTGTAAGTCAAACCATCCTTTGAAACAGACCAGTCTTCTGCAAGTGATGGAATTAAGTTCCCATACTTGTCATTTTCCAAAAGACCATCAACAACGTTTGCTATAACGTCAGAGGTTGAGCTCTTGCTCGTCACACTATAGTCCAAAGAAGATGGATCCATAGCGTAGACATAAGAGAATGTTTTGGGAGCATCCGCTTTCTTTTCACTTTGCCCACAAGCAGTTAACAGTAGAGCTGCACTCAAAACAGCACCTGCTCCTAAGAGCCACTTTTTCGATTTCATAAGTAATCTCCTTAAAGATAGTGTTTTCACCATTATACCCTATTTTTTCATAAAAGCAAGGACTTTCGACAGATTTTTTAGAAAATTCTAACAAATATTTTTTAAAGACTTTTCTATATATTTTTCAACAAAAGAACCCCAAGCATCAAAGGCTTGAGGTTCACTTATTTTAATCCGTTAGTTCCACACAGAAAGCATCCCATGGTGCCAAGGTTTGTTTTTCAACTGCTTCTTTAGCAGTAGTATTTTCAATCAAGATTGACTTAACTCTTCCTTCTACTGAAAAGTTTTGTTTTTCATTGGACAAGTTAGCTACAACTAAGAAGCGGTGCTCACCGTCCTTACGGATATAAGCAAAGATCTTGTCAGCTGTATCAAGCAATTCAAAGTCAGCTCGAATCAGCCAGCTGTTCTCCTTACGGATTTGAACGAGTTTTTGATAAGTATAGAAAATAGAATCTGGATTTGCCAGAGCTTCTTGAACGTTGATTTTTTCGTAGTTTGGATTAACTGCCAACCAAGGTTGACCTGTTGAGAAACCAGCGTTTTTGCTCTCATCCCACTGCATCGGGGTACGGGCATTATCACGTCCAATGACACGGATGCTGTCCATGATTTCTTCCATAGAAACACCTTTTTCAAGAGCTTCACGCGCATAGTTGAGGGATTCAATATCTTCTACTTGATCCAGTGTTTCAAATGGATAGTTGGTCATCCCAATCTCCTCACCTTGGTAGATATAGGGAGTCCCTCTCATAAGATGAAGCAAGATTGCAAAGGCTTTGGCAGATTTTTCGCGATATTCTTGGTCATTTCCCCAGATAGAGACGATACGAGGGAGGTCATGGTTATTCCAGAAGAGGGAATTCCAGCCATCTTCAACTCCCAGCTCTGTCTGCCATTTGTTGAAAATCTCTTTTAACTTCCCTACATTTAACTCTTTTTGGTAGTGCCACTTAGGTTGCCCTTCCTGATATTGAAGACAGATGTGTTCAAACTGGAATACCATAGACAATTCTTGTCCCTTTGGATCCGAGTAGAGCTTAGCAATCTCTGGCGTTGCACCCCAGGTCTCTCCTACTGTCAAGAGATCTTTGTCACCAAAGGTGGCTTGGTTCATCTCCTTGAGATAGGGATGGAGCATAGGACCGTTATTGACTACTTTCTCATCAGGAATTTTCCCAATCATGTCAATGACATCCATACGGAAACCACCAATACCTTTATCAATCCAGAAGTTCATCATCTCATAAATTTTCTGGCGCAGTTTTTCATTCTCCCAGTTGAGATCGGGCTGTTTCTTGCTAAAAAAGTGGAGATAGTATTGACCCGACTTTTCATCGTATTCCCAAGCAGATCCACTAAAGATAGACTCCAAATCATTGGGCTCATCTCGCCAGATATAGTAGTCTCGTTCGGGGCTGTCAGGATTTTCACATGCCTCGACAAACCAGGCGTGTTCATCCGAGGTATGATTGACCACCAAGTCCATGATAATTCGAATGTCACGCTTCTTAGCTTCTGCGATGAGTTGATCCATGTCCTCCATAGTCCCGAAAATAGCAGCAATCGCTTGATAATCAGCAATATCGTAGCCATTATCATCCATCGGACTGTCATAAACAGGAGAAAGCCAAATAGCTGTAATCCCTAACTTAGCTAGATAGTCTAACTTACTCGTAATTCCTGGCAAATCACCAATTCCATCTCCATTACTATCCATAAAACTCTTGGGATAGACTTGATAGACTACGGCATTGTGCCACCATTTTTCTTGCATCTTCTTACCTCATTATTTTAATAATCTATAGTCTATGATAGCGCTTTTTTAAACTTAGTGCAAGCGTTTGCCTAATCTTTTTGATTTCTTTTTTGACTCCGTAGTTTCCTATCTTCCAATTTTTTATTATAATAGAGGTCAGAGGTAAAAAAATGAAAAAACAAGCTTTTAGTTCTGAACAATATTTGAATCTACAGCGCGACCACATTTTGGAGCGCATTAACCAATTTGACGGCAAGCTCTACTTGGAGTTTGGTGGCAAAATGTTAGAAGATTTCCACGCTGCTCGTGTCCTTCCTGGTTATGAGCCTGACAATAAAATCAAGCTCTTGCAAGAATTGAAAGAGCAGGTTGAAGTTGTGATCGCCATTAACGCAAGCAACATCGAGCATTCCAAAGCGCGTGGTGACCTAGGCATTTCTTATGACCAAGAAGTTCTTCGCTTGATTGACAAATTCAATGAACTGGGAATTTTTGTTGGTTCGGTTGTCATCACACAATACGCAGGACAACCCGCTGCAGATGCCTTCCGCAACCAGTTAGATAAAAACGGGATTGATTCCTATCTTCATTATCCAATCAAAGGATACCCGACGGATATGGATCACATTATTTCTCCCGAAGGCATGGGGAAAAACGACTACATCAAAACCAGTCGCAACTTGATCGTCGTAACAGCTCCTGGACCTGGTTCTGGAAAATTGGCCACTTGTATGTCCAATATGTACCACGACCAACTTAATGGCATCAAGTCTGGTTACGCTAAGTTTGAAACCTTCCCAGTTTGGAATCTTCCCCTTCATCATCCGGTCAACTTGGCCTACGAGGCTGCAACCGCAGACCTTGATGATGTCAACATGATTGACCCCTTCCATCTTCAAACTTACGGAGAAACTACTGTCAATTACAACCGTGATATCGAAATCTTCCCAGTACTCAAACGTATGTTGGAACGCATTCTCGGTGAATCTCCATACGCTTCACCAACAGACATGGGTGTCAACATGGTTGGTTTCGCTATTACAGATGATGAAGCTGCTGTCGAAGCTTCTAAACAAGAAATCATCCGTCGCTACTATCAAACTGTTCTTGATTTTAAAGCTGAAAAAGTCGGAGAATCTGCTGTCAAGAAGATTGAACTTCTCATGAACGACCTCGGCATCATACCTGCAGACCGTAAGGTTGCTGTCGCTGCACGCCAAAAAGCAGAAGAAACTGGTGGCCCTGCCCTAGCCCTTGAATTGCCAAATGGGGAAATCGTGACTGGTAAAAACTCTGAACTCTTTGGTCCTACAGCTGCTGCCTTGATCAATGCCATCAAAAAATCAGCTAACATCGCTAAGGAAGTGAAACTCATCGAGCCTGAAGTCGTCAAACCAATTCAAGGTCTTAAAATCAATCATCTCGGTAGTCGCAATCCTCGCCTCCACTCAAATGAAATCCTGATTGCACTTGCAATCACAGCTATGGAAAATCCTGATGCTGCGCGTGCCATGGAAGAACTTGGGAATCTCAAAGGAAGCGAAGCTCATTCAACCATCATCTTGACCGATGAAGACAAGAACGTCCTTCGCAAGCTAGGCATCAACGTAACCTTTGACCCATACTACCAATACGATCGCTTGTATCGGAAGTAATTAAACGAGGCTGGACAAAACTCAATTTGAGAGAAAAATCCAGTAAATCTTTACATAATAAAAAAATCAAACGCATAATATCAAGTCTTTTGGACACTTGGTATTATGCGTTTTTATGATTTTCCATTCTCATTTATTTCAATGAAATTGTCAACTCGACAGAGGCTCCTCCTTGGTCTGGATTGAGCAGGGTCAGACGACCACCATGCAAGAGAGCTACCTGCTTAGAAAAGGCTAAGCCGATACCATGATGGGGATTAGTTGAATTGCGGCTTTGGTCACTCTGGTAAAAGAGCATTTCTGCTCCCAGCAGCATCTCCTCAGAAAATGCAGGGCCATTGTTCCAGATAGCAAAAACCAACTGGTCCTGCTGCACTGATACCGTTAGCTTGACTTCCTTTTGGTCCTGATTAGCATGTTCAAGCGCATTCAGTAAGATATTGAGCAAAGCCCGCTTGAGATAGTCCAAATGAATGGACAATCTCAAGCTAAGATCACAATCTTCTTGGAGATAAAAATGATAGCTTTCCTGTTTGCTGAACAGTGCCCAATCATCCTGTAGATAAGCCAAAAAATCCCCTAAGGAAAGCTGACTGAACTGATTAGAATCAATCTGAAAAGTCTTAGCGTAATCAATCAAAGAGCCACAATACTCTTCCATCTTGTGACTGGCCTGCAAAATCTCAGAAGCATAGTCTGCCTGTGGCTGGCCTAACTGCGCCAATTCCAAGAGTTCAGCATTCCCCTTAATTACAGTTAGGGGCGTCTTCAAATCGTGCGATGTCGCTGATAGCTGTAAAATCAACTCCTGATTATGCTGCTGCTCTCTTTCTAGAAGATGAGCATTTTCTTGGTGGCTGCTCCGTAAATCGCTATAAACTTCTAGCATTTCCTCAATCCGAAAAAGCTGACTTTGATTTTCTTCTAAAAGCTTCTCGCTCTTTAGCATTTTTATTTCCCTGTCGATTTTTCGGAGCAATTTCAAAATATGATAAAAAGTAATCAGCAGCAAGCTCCCTGCCCAGAAGAACAAGGTGAAAAGAACGTAATCACTTCCTTGCGTAAATTCATAGCCTATAAGCACAAAAATCAAAACATGAAAAAAGACGATTTTCAAGCTAGTTGTCCAGACTAGGCTTTTGAAATTTCGGGTTCTAATTGCCATCTATAGCCTACTCCTCTCACTGTTGCGATTGCTTGCAGACCTTCTTGTTTGCATTTTTGGCGAATCTGATATACGTATTCTGAGATAGAGCGAAGCTGTGTTTCTGAGCTTTCTGGGTAAAGCAAGGTATGCAGGCGTTCAGCTGAAAAGGTCTGCTTGGGATTGCTAGCTAGTAAATGTAGCAACTTAAACTCTCGCTCTGAGAATTTCAATACTTTACCAAAACAGATAATTTCATAGCGCTCTGGATAAAATTGACAAGAAGCAATCTCAGAATAGCGCTCCTCACGTCTTTCCTCCCGCCGAAGATGCGCCCTGACACGCGCCAGCAATTCGTTGGTCCCAAAAGGCTTGACAACATAGTCATCTGCTCCGCGAAAGAGCCCTTCCACCTTGTCCGCCTCCAACTCCTTAGCCGTCAAAAAGATGATGGGACACGAAAGATGAGGACGAATGTAGGAGCACAACTCAAAACCATTAACAGGCTCCATCATCACATCCAGCAGAATCAAGTCATATCCGACAAAATGCGTCAGCTCTAGCTCTTCTATTCGATCAAGCGTCGTCACATCATAAGCATCGAGCTCTAGGACATTTTTCACCAGCTTCAAAATGCTCCGGTCGTCATCAACCACCAAAATACGATACTGTCTCATGATTTCCATTATAGCATACCTCTAGCGAACATCTCGTTTCAAGGTCAAGAATATAGCAGAGCTCCAAATCAAAGCTAGCCAGAACAGCTGTATTCCCAACCCTGATAGATCTATCGAATTCTGAAGCCCTTCATACTCAAAAAGATTTAGCGTAGCCAGATCGGGCAGGTACTTTGCTTCTTTGATAAAAGTTGCCAATAAACGGCTAAGACCAATCAAGAGAGGAAATAGCACCGACACCGGCACAACCCAAGATTGAAAGAGCAAAGCGAGGCCAGCAGCTAAAAGAGCCAGAAAAAGATTGCTGAGAAGACCAAAAGAGCTGTAATAGAGGAATTTCCCCAGTAAGGGCCAGCTAAAGTCTAGGTCAAATCGAGCCAGCATAACAAAGAAACAGCTGCCTATCATGACACTGTAGAGAACCAAGAGCAGAACGGCCAGAAAAAGGAATTTCCCAGCCAACCAAGCCTTTCTATTTGATACGGTTAGAAAATTCGTTCGCATCCCAGACTTGACAAACTCCTGGGCAAAATAGAGGGAAGTAAAGATGACGATGACAGGCTGCGCCAGATAGAGAGCATGCAAAGCTTCACTCAGAGCCTTTGTCTGGCCAACTGCTGTCTGACTGTAGTCAAGATTCATCAGAAAAAAAGGAACGACTACCAGAGCCACAAAGGCGGCACCAAGAACGAGATAGTAAGAACGAAACTTAATCCATTCACTTTTAAGCAGAGCTTTTATCATCAGTAGCGTCCTCCTAAATCCGTCTTCAAAAAGCGCAGAGAGGCCATGACGCCGATGACTAGCAACCATACGCTTATTATCAAGAGTCCTTGCAAGGGATTGTTGGCATATTGGGAAGTTGGCGTTGCAGCAAACAACTCTACTGCTGGCTGTGGCAAATATGCCCCCCAACTCGTGTGAGCAGCTAGGTAGTTTCCCAGATTATAGATCTGGGGTACGAGAAATAGCAGAGGAACTAGCATGGTCCGAGCCAATAAACCTAACAAAAATGAAAGGATCCCCAAGAGGGTTAGAGATAAGGTTTTCCACAAAATCAAACTCCAAGCTGCCTGATTGAGCAAAATCGGATCAAGCCCTTCCTTTCCTAAAGCCAGATGCATGACCATATAGCTCAAATAAATGGATAACAAGCTAATGATGAGTGAAAACAAACCAAAGGTCAATATTTTCCCCATAAGTAGCTTCAAGCGGTTATTACAAGCCAATAGACTGGTTCGCAAGCTATGAGACTGAAATTCCATAGCTCCCAAAATTCCAGCTAAAATGACCAAAACCATGACCGCCATAGAAGCCCCGTTGAGACCTAGATATTCCAGCGGATCAATGGCGTTTATCAGATTAGGAACCGTCTCAGGTGTAGCATCCAAGCCGATAGACAGATATTGTCGGCCCTCCAACCAGGATACGACAGGCACCAATAGTAGCATGAAGGCCACACTCACTTTGAAAGCCTTGATTGATCGGATTTTCAACCATTCTGAATGCAATAAGGACATCGTCTCTTTCATCTTAAACCTCCTCTGTTAAGTCGAAGAAGAGCTCTTCTAAACTATCTGTTCCTTGTAATACATCTTCTAGCGTTCCCTGTTCGATAATTTGCCCATGATGAATCAAGACTACATCATCTGTTACCATTTGTACCTCAGACAGGATATGAGAGGATAGAAGGACGGTTTTCCCAAAATCAGCCTGCTGGCGAATGAACCTTCTAAACCACTTAATCCCACTTGGATCTAGTCCATTAGTCGGCTCATCTAATATAAGAAACTGAGGATCACCTAGTAAAGCTACTGCCAACCCCAGGCGCTGCCCCTCTCCTAGAGACAGGCTTGATAAGAAATCCTTTTTCTTATGAGCGATCCCAGTCATATCCAATACCTCATCAATCCGAAACTTCGGAATAGCATTACTTGCAGCAATAATATGCAGATGGTCGTAAACCTTTCTATTTGGCAGACCTCCAATACCGTCAAAAGCTGCACCTACTGTTTTGAGAGGATAAATCATTGACTGATAAGTTTGCCCATCAAAAGTCGCCGTCCCTGCTGTCGCCCGATCTAACCCCAAGAGAATTCTCAAGGTCGAGCTTTTTCCTGCACCATTATGTCCTAGAAAAGCCGTAATGCGACCACTCCTAGCTGTAAAAGAAATATCCTTTAAAATTTGCTTGTCTCCATATTTTTTAGAAACACGATCAATTTTTACAATATGTTCCATACTGAACTCCTTTATCTTTATTTTCTCCAGTATACCCAATCTAGTTCAGAATTAGTTCAGAGATTAAACAGAAATTTCAGAAAAAGTTGATCCACTTTTCAAAAGTCACCTTAGTTCCACTAGAAAAACTAAACTTTTCTTTCACAAGGTATTCTTCTCTCCATTCTTTCTTTATAATTCTGAGGTTTATGTATAGAGACTTTATTATCATTCTAGTACCAAAAAGTCATTTATCAAACCCCATCAACAGCACCCTTTATGATATAATGAAAGAAGAAAACTGAAAGGATTTACCATGTCAAAAGAAGTTATTGTTGAAAGTTTTGAACTTGACCACACCATTGTTAAAGCACCCTATGTTCGCTTGATTGGAGAAGAAACAGGTCCAAAGGGAGATGTCATCTCCAACTTTGATATTCGCTTGGTACAACCAAACGAAGACTCAATCCCTACTGCTGGGCTTCACACCATTGAGCACCTCTTGGCCAAACTCATCCGTACCCGCATTGACGGTATGATTGACTGTTCGCCGTTTGGTTGCCGTACAGGCTTCCACATGATTATGTGGGGACGCCATACCAGTGCTGAAATCGCTGCTGTTATCAAGGATTCGCTCAAGGAAATTGCTGAGACTACCACTTGGGAAGATGTCCCTGGAACAACCATCGAATCTTGCGGAAACTACAAGGACCACAGCCTCTTTTCTGCTAAAGAATGGGCAAAACTCATCCTGGAACAAGGAATCTCAGATGATGCCTTTGAACGCCATATCATCTAAACAAAACAAAGGAACCAGCTTTTTAGCTAGTTCCTTCTTTTTTTTATTCTCAAAATCTTGAGTTAGGCTTTTTCTCGAATGACCAAGACACCATCTTCCATATCTGCTTCCAGATGTTTGGCATCTAGGTGATCCAAGTGGAAGTCCGTCACCTTATCACGGATTTGTTGTTCAACTACACGACGGAGAGGACGAACACCCATGACTTCGTCATAGCCTTCTTCTGTGATAAAGTCCTTAGCTGCTTGACTGACTTCCAAATCAATGTCTTTCTTAGCCAAGGTTTGGTTGACTTCAGCCAACATCAAGTCCACAATCTTAGAAAGATCTTCCTTATTTAAGTGTGAGAACTCGATAACTGCGTTAAAGCGGTTAAGGAACTCTGGACGGAAGAACGGTTTCAAGCGGTCCATCAATTCTGGTTTGTCCGCATCTTCTGTCAAATTGGCTTCATAGCCAAATCCAGCATTTGATGTCGCGATAATGACAGTGTTCTTGAAGTTCACTGTATTTCCTTGACCATCAGTCAAACGACCATCATCCAAGACTTGGAGGAGAAGGGTGATTACTTGAGGATCAGCCTTTTCAATTTCGTCCAAGAGAATGATAGAGTATGGATTACGACGAACTCGTTCTGTCAAGGTATTGCTATTGTCATCATACCCCACATAACCTGCTGTTGTACCGATTAACTTAGAAACAGCTGTGCGGTCACTGTATTCAGACATATCCAAGCGGATAATCGCATCCTTAGTCCCAAACATATCGAGCGCCAATTGTTTAGCAAGTTCTGTCTTACCAACCCCAGTTGGACCTACAAAGAGGAAGCTACCGATTGGGCGATTGCCTTCATCAAAACCAGCACGGTTACGACGGATAGCACGAGCCACTGCTTCTACTGCCTTATCTTGACCGATAACATTGTGTTCCAAACGATGAGCCATATCCTTGAGACGTTCGATGTCTGACGCTCCCATTTGTGATACTGGAATACCTGTCATTCGTTCCACAGATTCAGCCACATCGTTGACAGTGGCAGTCACTTTCATATCTTCTGTGTGGTTTTCGACTTTTTTCTCCAATTCTGCAATGCGAGTCTTGGCATTAAGAGCTGCTTCAAAGTCCTCTGCCTCAACTGCTTTTTCTTGCTTGTCTTTTTCTGCCTCAATTTCCCGTTCAACAGCATGAACATCTGTTACTGGATGTTGAGCTGCCAAGTGAGCCGCCGTTACATCGACAAGATCGATAGCCTTATCTGGCAAGCTGCGTTGAGGAATGTATTGGATCGAATAATCCACTGCTGCTTTCAAGACTTCGTCTGGCAAAATGACATTGTGGTGTTGTTGGTAGAGGTCACGAATTCCTTGAAGGATTTTAAAGGTATCCTCTGCTGAAGGAGCATTGACCTTGACTTCGTTGAAACGACGAGCAAGAGCTGCATTTTTCAAAATGGTGTTACGGTATTCGTCTTGAGTTGTCGCTCCAATAACGGTCAATTCACCACGAGAGAGAGCTGGCTTGAGAATGTCCGCAAGCCCTTTAGAACCACTGTCTCCACCAGTGCTACCAGCACCGAGAATTTGGTGAATTTCATCAAAGAAGAGGATAATATTCCCTGCTTCTTTTACTTCATTGACTAGATTTTGAACGTTTTCTTCAAAGCTACCACGGTATTGAGTACCAGCCTCAAGACCTGAGATATCAATAGAAATAATTTCCTTGTTCTTAATGGCAGCCGGAACATCTCCATTCACAATCGCTTGTGCTAGACCTTCGACAACGGCTGTCTTACCAACACCTGCATCTCCGACTAGAACAGGATTATTTTTCGTACGACGTGAGAGGATTTCAGATGTTTCTTGAATTTCCTTGTTTCGTCCGATTACAGGATCCAGCTTGCCCTCACGAGCTTCCGCTGTCAAGTTGCGACCTAGTTTAGCAAGGACACCGTCTTGTTTCATACCTGAAGCGTGTTGTTGCATTTGCGCATCAGATTCTGCATTTCCTGGTAATTTCCCAGTTGCACGATACTGAGCAAATTCCTCAGGTGTCACTTCGCGTCCATTAATCAAGTAGCGACGGTTTTCAGAACTATATCCTCGCATACCACCCATCAATTGGTTAAATAAATCATCCATGTTGTTAAAGTTATTAAAGTTGTTGTTCATATTCTTTACCTCGTTTATTCTTTATTATATGCGATCTCTGATATTGACTATCTTTGACCTTTGTTTTAAAAATTTTAGACTAGCTAACTAGCTACCCTACGTATAATTTCTGGTTTTTCTTTCTTAAATAAGCCTTTTATCATCTTCTTTTCAAAATCTGTTAGATTTAACATAGGCCCCACCCCTTTCTAGGGTATCTATCATACATTTTCAATAAATAGAATCATTGAAAATGAAGTTTTCTAAGGAATTCATTTTCCTTATGTTCCTACTATATCACATTAGTCAGTAAAAGTCAATAGTTTTTTGACCAAATTTGACTATTTTTTAAAAAAATTTTTTGAAGTACAAAAAAAGCCCCTAGAAAACGAATTTTCTAGAGACTTTCTCTATCAAGTTTAAGAGAGAAGAAATATTCTCACTTACCAAGTTTCATGTTTCTTCTACAAAAGCTTAAGCTTTGCGTTTTACGAAGAATACCAATCCGCTCAATGCCAAGACTACAAATCCAAGCGCAGAAAGGATAGAGGTTGCTTCCCCTGTGTTTGGAAGTTCAGCTTTACCTTTAGTCTCCGTAGCTGGAGGTGTTGGTTTTGGATCCTCTTTTTGTCCTGGATCAGTTGGTTCTGTTCCTGGATTATTTGGCGTTGGATCTGGTGTTGGTGCTGGATCTGGCGTTGTTCCTGGATTATTTGGAGCTGGATTTGGATTTGGTTCTGGTGTTGGTGTTGGAACAGTGTATTTATTTGTAAATACAACTTCTTTACCATCGGCATACGAAACCTTTGCAGTCAAGAGACCTTGATCATCCGCAACTACAGTGACTGTTACGGTATGCTCAGTCTTATCGTATTCAATACCCTCTTCAGTACCAACTTTTTCAACCAAGGTGTAAGTGTAAGTACCTGCTTCTTCGAATGAACGAACAAAGGCTACTTTACCTTCGACAGTATTCTTAGCTGTAGCTACAACTGCGCCTTTCTCTTTCAATTCGAAAGTATAAGCGTCAGCCGCAAGTTCTTTACCTTCAAGTTTCTTAGTTGCTTCAATCGTAGCTTCTACCGCTGGTGCTTTGAAGCTATTCTTGAAGACATTACCTGCTGGATATTCAACAGTTGCCTTCAAGGCATTTGTTGCTGCATCTTTGGTTACTGTTACCTTTGCAGTCTTTTCTGTATCGTAAGTAATACCAGTTGCTCCAGCATTCACTTCTTTTACAGTATAAGTATACTCACCTTCTGCATCATAGTTGATTGCATTAAATGTTACTTTTCCACCTTGGTTTGTTTTTGTATCAATTTTTTGTCCATCTTTGTACAATTCAAATTGGAACTCACCATCAACCAAAGTACGACCAGTCAATTCTTTCGTAAACTCAAGTGTTGCTGATGTAGCTGTTGGAGCTGGTGCTGTATAAATATTTGTGAAGACCCGTTCTGTATCCGCATCTTCTACAGTCGCAACCAATTGGCCTTTACCATCATCCGCAACAGTGACGAACACTTCATACGCAGTTTGATCATAAGTGATTGTTTTATCGTCACCAGCTTTTTCAGTAATAGTGTAAGCGTAATCGCCTGCTGCTGAGAAAGTGACGTTGAAGGCAACTTCTCCTGAGGCAGTATTCTTAGCCGTAGCTACAAGGTCTGAACCTTCTTTCAGTTCGAAAGTATAAGCATCAGCTTCAAGCGCTTTTCCTTTCAAGACTTTCTTAGCTTTGATTGTAGCCTGCGCAGGTTCCGCTTTATAGTCATTAACGAAAACTGGTGTTTCACTTGTAACTGTCGCGACAAGTTGACCTGAGCCATTATCTTTCACTTCTACAGTTACTGGATGTTCTGTTTTATCATAAGTTACACCAAGTTTATTGCCAACCTTTTCTGTAATAGTATAGTTATATACTCCTGCTGTTGAATAGCTAATTTCAGAAAAACGAATCAATCCGCCAGCAACATTCTTTGCTGTCGCAACAACCTTGTTACCCTCTTTCAGTTCAAACTCAAACTCATCTATCTCTAGCTCTTTACCATTCAAAACTTTTTTAGCTTCAATAGCAATTTTTGCTGGAGTTGCTTTATAGGTGTTGGTGAAGGTTGGGTTGTTACCTGTAACAGTTGCAACAAGTTGACCTTGGCCGTTATCTGTAACGTTTACCTTAACTTCGTGTTTAGCAGTATCGTATGTCACACCTTTTTCGCTACCTGCTTTTTCAGTGATAGTGTAAGTGTAATCACCTGCTGTTTCGAACTCAATTTCTTTGAAAGTAACGGTGCCGTCTGCAGCGTTTTTAGCTGTCGCAACGACTTCTTCACCTTTTTTAAGTTCGAATTCGTATTTATCAGCTTCAAGTTCTTTACCGTTCAAGACTTTCTTAGCTGTGATAGTTTCTTTAGCTGGAGTTGCTTTATAAGTGTTAGTGAAAGTTGGTTCTGCAGATGTGACAGTTGCTGTTAAAACTCCACTTTGGAAAGTTGCTGCTACAGTAACTTCCTTGGCTTCTGTATCAAATGTAACGCCTGCAACTGCTGTTGAAGTGTCCTCTTTGATGATGTAGTGATAAGTTCCCGCACCTTTTACTTGGAGATTCTCAAAGGTAATAGTTCCATCAGCTTTTGATTTTGCTGTGGCTACAGGGTCCTTCAAGTTCTCTGCAGAAAATAGGTTAAAGGTAAACTCATCCGCTTTTGGAAGTTTATCTGTACGTCCTTCTACTACTTTCTTAGCCGTCACATTGAATACAGCTGGAACAGGTTCATCTTTAAGATGAATAGTAGAACCCGCAGCACCGAGTTTAACTGTATACTCTTTTTCATCTAGTTTATAACCTGCTGGGGCAGTCTTCTCTTTGATCTTAAACGTTTTACCTTCCCATTTCTGATCATAAGTTTTCGTAAGCGCTACTCCTTTTTCATTCGTAGTCACTTCTGTTGTTTCACTTGCATCATCTGCTGCTGTCACAGTATATACCGCACCCGAAACCGGAGCAAGAGTGAAGGCATCAGTCTTATGAATCTTAATTTGGTAAGCAGTAGATGCTACAATCGTTCCAGAAATCAAAGACGTCGCCTCAGCTGTCATATCAAGTGCTCCCGGACGACTTGTATTCTGTGCTAATTTAGTCCCGTCAGCCAATGACAGAGCAACCCTATTTCCTACTTTACTTCCATCATTAGGAGTTGTTGTGTTATAAGATACTATATAAGAGGTCGTTCCATCTTTAAAAATGATATCGAATGAAGTATAGTTTTCGTTCCACGAAACGGTATAGTCTTGTCCCTCCGTTAACAATACTGCATCATCTGGAACAGCAGAAGTCCCAACAGTGATATTTGCCTTATACACTTTTAGAGTCTCAGGAATATACTGTGCAGGAGTGTAACTAGTATCATCATTTGGTATAGTATCATGTAATACAATATTTTGTCCTAAGTCTTGTTTCTCTGTATTTACACGTACGCGCCAGGTAGACCATGCATCTCCCTTGCTAACCGAACCAATCTCAGCCAGTTTTGGAGAGTTCCAATTTTCAAGGGCAGCACGACCCCCAATTTTAGCATAATTTTCAGTACCAACTTTGGGACCATCGATTGTTTTTGATGAATAAATGTGAGTCACTTCTTGCTTCAATGAGGATGAATTAAAGTTAATACGGGTTTTATTCTGATCCTTTAAGAATCTAAAAGTAACAGAAAAATTCCCTGACACATCCTTTACCTTATCTCCACCAGTTTTCTCTAGATATTTATCCAAGTTTTTTAAGGTGATTTTTGCTTTCCCACCTTGATCAGTACCATTTGAAGTCACTTCTGCTTCTCCAATAGTAACTTTTGTTGTCGGATCAATTAAATCCTGACTCCCTTCATAAACTGCCATAGGAGCAGGTATATCAAAGGTAAAATAATCTCCATTATTCAGATGTTCATTATACTGTTTGAGATCAAAAGTCACACGAAGCTTATATGCTAAATTCGTACGAAGCTCGAAATCTCCTTCTGAACTCACATTTTGCTTAGTATCTGAAGCATCTAACAGATCAATGTCTGTAATTACTTGTGTTAATTCTTTTGATACTGGATTATCTGCTTTAACAATGCCTACTAAAACAGATGCTAGAGCTAAAATAGCAAAAACTAACGCAGAAAATTTAGAAAGCATTTTTAACGCTTTGCTTTTCGACATTTCTTCTCCTCTTTTCTATATGAAATTTTTATTTCTAATCTCCCTAAGAGATTACATCATAACATTTTGACAACCTCTATCACTAACTAGAGCTTGTCTATTATATTATAACATTTCAATACAATCTATTCAAGTATATTAACTTAAAAATACACGTATTTGCATCATTCTATAACCTAGCCATTCAATTTTTAGCTATTTATATCGGTAAACCAATATAAATAGCTTAATATATGTTGCATCTGTAATTAGGTCAATCTTTGATATTATAGTAAAAAGCCAGTCCTATAGACTAGCTTTCTTTTCATTCTAATTGAATCTTAGCTCAATGCGTCATCCATTGAAAGAACTTCGTGGAAGACACGTTGTGTCAATTCAGTTTTTTGTTCTGGAGTGAGGTATTTAGTGTTTACACAGTATCCAGAGATACGTACGATAACGTCTTCACCTGACATGATCTTTTCGTAAACATCGTTCAAGTCCATAACGTTCAAGTTAACGTGTTGTCCACCGTTTTCGAAGTAACCATCAAGGATTGTTACCAAGTTATCAACTTGTTCGTCACGAGTCTTACCAAGAGCACGTGGAGAAACTTGAGTTGTCAATGAGATACCGTCAGCTGCGTAACCAAAGTCAAGGCTAGCAAGTGAGTTCAAGTTTTGCAACCATCCACCTTTAGCTTTGTTAGATGGGTTCGCACCTGGTGAGAAGAATTCAAGTTTAGACAAGTTCACAGAACCATCTTCGTTGAGGTATACACCTTTGTGGACTGGTGAGTTACCAGTTTGTTTAGAGTAAGCAACGTTAGATGTGATTGTCAAAAGTGATACAGTAGCTTCTGCGTCTTTGTATAGTTTGTGGCTACGTAGACGAGTTGTATAAGCTTCGATCAACCATTCTGCCAATTCGTTTGAACGTGGGTCATCTTCACCCCAACGTGGGTATTCACCGATTGTTTCGTAATCGTAGATGTATCCATTTTCGTCACGGATTGGTTTAACGGTAGCGTATTTGATAGCTGACAATGTATCAACTGTGTTTGCAAATCCACAGATACCGAATCCCATGTTAGCACGTTGTTTAGTTGGCAAGAAGGCCATTTGAACAGCTTCGTAGTTGTACTTGTCAGTCATGTAGTGGATGATGTTCAAAGCATCTACATAAGTGTCAGTCAACCAGTCAAGAGATTTTTCAAAGTTCGCTTTAACTGATTCGAATTCAAGAACTTCGTCACGGATAGGATCGATGTCAAATACTTTGTAGTCTTTGTGAACATCGTCGTAACCACCGTTCAAACCAGTAAGAAGGGCTTTCAAAACGTTTACACGAGCACCGAAGTACTGGATGTTGTGGCGTTGATCTTCGTTTTCTGGGTCAAGTGGTGACACACAGCATGAGATACAGCTCATTTCTCCGTATCCGTCTTTAGCCATTGTTGTTACACCTTCATATTGGATAGAAGAGTGTTTGTGGCTCATGTGCATACAGTAGCGACGGAAGTTGTATGGCAATTTGTCAGTCCAAAGAACTGTCAAGTTTGGCTCTGGAGAGTTACCGATGTTGTCAAGAGTGTTCAAGAAACGGTAGTCCATCTTAGTAACACGGTGACGACCATCGTTACCCATACCAGCCATAGAAGTTGTGATGAAGGTTGGGTCACCTGAGTACAATTGGTCATAAGCTTTTGTACGAGCAAATTTAACTGTACGAAGTTTCATAACGAAATCATCAACGAACTCTTGGATTTCTGATTCAGTAAATGTACCACGAGCAAGGTCACGTTCTGCAAAGATATCCAATACGATTGGCACACGTCCTAGAGATGTAGCAGCACCGTTAATAACACGGCAGACAGCCATGAAGGCGATGTTAACCCATTGGATGGCTTCTTTCGTGTTCATCGCTGGTTTGCGGACATCAACTCCGTAAAGGTCACCCAAGCGAACAACTTGTTGCAATGCTTGGTATTGAAGGTTTACTTCTTCACGAAGACGGATTGTTTCTTCATCGATTTCTTTAATCGCATTCCAGTCGTTTACTTTTTCTTGCATCAAGTAGTCAGCACCGTAAAGAGCAAGACGTGCGTAAACACCGATGATACGTCCACGTGAGTAGGCATCTGGAAGACCAGTTACAGTGTGAGCGTGACGAGCGCGACGGATATTTGAAGTATAGGCACGGAAGATACCGTCGTTAACTGTTGTTACGTATTTAGTGAAGATTTCGTGAACAGCTGGATCTGGTTCGTATCCATTTTCTTTCAAAGTAGTTTCAGCCATACGGATACCACCTTTTGGCATGAAGTTCAATTTGAAGAGTTCATCGTTTTGGATACCAAAAATCACTTCGTTTTCTTTGTCGATAAATCCAGCAGGAATATCAGCAATAGATGTTGGACGAGTGTCCATTGGGAAACGAGTTTCTTCGTAGTGTGCTTTTGTTTCTTCTACGATTTTTTTGATGTGAAGTGAACGTTCTGTTGGTCCAGCAAGGAAACTTTCATCTCCATCGTAAGGTGTGTAGTTAGCTTGAACGAAGCGAGAAATACTTGCTTTTTCTTTCCAATCTACGCCTTTGAAGCCTTCCCAAGCTTTATCAAAAATATCTTGTGCTTCAACAACTGTCTTAACAACCATGTTAATGTCCTCTTTTTTCTAGTAACAGTCATCTGTTACATTCTTGAGACAAGTATACCATACAGTAACCGATTTCAACAAGAGAAAATCGGCATTTTAGACGCTTTCTTTTATAATACAGTCTCTTTTTCGTTCTTATCTGTATTATATTTTTGAAAGTCAGGTTGAACTTTCCCGTTTTTTCAGAAAAAAGGGTATAATAAATATAAAATGACACTAGAAAGGGATTGAAATGCTCATATTTCCATTGATAAATGATTTGTCCAGAAAAATCATCCATATCGACATGGATGCCTTTTTTGCTGCGGTGGAAATAAGAGATAATCCCAAGTTAAAGGGCAAACCTGTCATTATCGGAAGCGACCCTAGACAAACAGGTGGTCGAGGTGTCGTTTCTACCTGTAGCTATGAGGCGCGGGCTTTTGGTGTTCATTCAGCCATGAGCTCTAAAGAAGCTTATGAGCGCTGTCCCCAAGCTGTCTTTATCTCAGGAAATTATGAAAAGTATAAGACTGTAGGACTTGAGATTCGAGCTATTTTTAAACGCTACACTGATTTGATTGAACCTATGAGTATTGACGAAGCCTACTTAGATGTGACGGAAAATAAACTCGGTATCAAGTCTGCAGTCAAAATAGCCCGCCTCATCCAACAAGATATCTGGCAGGAGCTACACCTGACTGCTTCTGCAGGTGTTTCCTATAACAAATTCTTAGCTAAAATGGCTAGTGACTATCAAAAACCACATGGTTTGACAGTGATTCTCCCAGATCAAGCCCAAGACTTCCTCAAACAAATGGACATTGCTAAATTTCATGGCGTGGGCAAAAAAACAGTTGAACGCCTTCATAAAATGGGCATTTATACTGGTGCAGACTTATTGGATGTCTCAGAAGTCACTTTAATCGATCGGTTCGGCAGACTCGGTTATGAGCTTTATCGAAAGGCAAGGGGCATTCATAACTCACCGGTCAAGTCCGATCGCATTCGTAAGTCCATTGGCAAGGAAAAAACCTACGGAAAGATCCTACAAGTAGAAGAAGACATTAAAAAAGAGCTGACTCTTCTCTCCGAAAAGGTAGCTCACAATCTCAGCAAGCAGGACAAAGCTGGAAAAATCATTATCCTAAAAATACGATATGCTGACTTTTCCACTCTGACTAGACGAAAAAGCCTCCCACAAGCAACACAGGACACTAGTCAGATTTCTCAAACTGCCCTTCAACTCTACGAAGAACTAGCTGACAAAGAAAAAGGTATCCGTTTACTAGGAATTACAGTGACAGGATTTTAAAAAGCTTGAAGGAAAATTCCCTCAAGCTTTTTTCTTATACAAACAAACGCACAAAACTATAGAGCAACAAGACACTACCGAGTACGATACGGTATTTCCCAAAGAGTGTAAAGTCGTGTTTCTTCACATAGCTGGTCAAGAAACGAATAGCAACCATGCTGACTCCAAAGGCAACACCCATAGCTACCAAGAGCAAGAACAGTTGTCCAAAACTCAATAGTTGACCTGCTTTAATAAATTTAAAAATCTTTAAGGCACTGGCTCCGAACATAACAGGAATTCCGAGATAGAAGGTAAACTCTGTTACGACTGAGCGGCTTGTTCCATTCAACAAACCACCAACAATCGTCGCACCTGAACGGCTCGTTCCTGGGAAAAGAGCGAGGACTTGGAAGAGCCCAATGTAAAGGGCTGTTTTATAAGGCAGCTTGTCAAGCTCTGTTACTGTTGGTTCAATGGCTTGCGCCTTATTTCGTTTTTCAAGGTAGATAAAGGCAACACCATAGATAATCAACATGATTGCAACTGAAACCATGTTATGGAAGTTGGCATCAAACCAATCATCTAGTTTAAAGACCAATAGCAAAGGCAAGGTCGCAACGAAGACTTTTGACCACAATTGCCAAGTCCTACGAACTTCGACCTTAGTTTTACCAGGTTTGAAAGGATTGAGCTTATTAAAGTAAATGACCATAACTGCTAAAATGGCACCAAGCTGGATGACAACATTAAACATGGACATGAAGGCTTCATTCTGGTCCTTGTATTGTACAAATTCTTCAACCAAGATCAAGTGGCCAGTACTTGAAATGGGCAACCATTCTGTAATTCCTTCAACAATCCCAAAAAAGATTGACTTCAAAATTTCAATAAAATACATACATTACTCCTTTTTCTGTCCTCTATTATAACATAATTTCAGATGTTGCGATAGATTTTTTAGAAGGCGCCGATGCTACCACCGCCTCCGCCTCCTGAGAATCCTCCACCTGAAGAACCACTTCCAGAAGATACAGAGTAATTGCTAGCTGTATTTGCGACAGCAGTATATTGCTTGATTTGTGCAGTTGAGGTGTAGAACTGTGAGTGCCAACCATAGGCTACATAAAGATTCAAATCTGGATTTTCAAGCTGAATATGGCGGACTTTCATTAACTTGCTCACCTTCTTGGCATAACCAAAGAGAGTCGCATAGACCAGTAGACGGTTCCAAAGGACGATGCTCTCTAGCTCGGCCTGATCTAGATGAGCGATGTCGCGAAGCATATTTTCAAAACTCGTCCAGAGATAGAAGATCTCTGATCCTTCCTCTGTTAGAACTCCATCGCGATAGGCTCCTCGCGTGGCAAGATAAACCCAGAAACTAGCCCCTAATCCTGTCAACCCTAAGAGTAGAAATGGGATCGAAAAGAAACCATGTGTTTGCCAGCTATAGTAAAAGAATAGCAGTCCACCTAGAGCTGTTATGGCTGAACAGACCCGCATCCCGAGAGCAAGGCGGCGTTCCTCACTTGTCAAGGGACGATAGTAGCTTGGGATACGAAGTACATGGACCTTATCCTTGACACAAGACTGAATGCGTTGAAGTCTTCCTTCAAAGGAGCGTTTGAGACGCGAGCCTGTTTCTCGGATATGTTTTTCATCTGACTCTTTGGCACCACGGTAAAGGGAAGATGAAACTTGGTAATCAGGGAAGAGCTCTGAAATAGCCAATTCTTTCTTATTTGACAAGGTCATGCGTAGACATTCTTTCTCAAAATTGGACAAACCCTTTTCACTGATAATGCGCACATAAGGTTCCTCATCCCCTTGGAAAATAGATAAATGACCTCGATCTACTAAATCCAACAAGGTTGCCTGAATCAGACGTTCAAAAGTAAATTTACCAAACCCTGATTTGTTTAGGGGATTGACTTCCTCTAAGGAAGTTGAATACACTGCTTCTGCTAAAACCATTGGAGGCAAATCCATCGGTGGTTCGTAGAGTCGATGATCTTTTGGAAAGACCTTTTTAATGCTTGTACTCTGACGAAACATCCTATAGAAAATAGGAACTAGAAGTAAGAGACTCATAAAAATGACGGGAAATACCCATTTCATCAAAATCTCACTTTGCGCTTTTTCTGTTGCTATATTGCTTTCAATCCGGTTAAAATCGGTTAAACGTTCTTCCTCTAATCCTTGATCTGGAGCTCCTGCAAAAGCACTTCTAGGCCAGTATGCGTGTAATTCGATCTGTCGCTTTCTAGGAAGGTCTTTCATTTTGACATGATAGAGATTATTTACTTTTTCAACACTAGAGTCCCTTAGGAGTTGTCCTGCATGAAAATAGAGTTTCTCCGCTGGAGTATCAGAGCTGACCTTGAACTCAATCTCTTTGATGTCTCCAGTACTATCTGTCAAGGGTTGCCAATTTAGCTCTGCGATATCCTTATACAAGAAGAGAAGATTTGATAGTTTCCAGGTAACCGTTACCCGAACAGTATCTCCAGCATATCCAGCATTGTAAATTTTTACCTTGTAACCGTCCTCTTCCTCCATAGTATAGAAGGAAGCATTTTGAACAATTCTTCCATTTTTAGAGACCTGAACGGTCGGATCGGGATCAATGTCAAATCCTTCTGGCATTTTCCCAGCTTTCCCGAGTCCAACTAACTGACCATTATAATCATCTCCAAAGCGGTAGGTAATTGTTTCCTTAAAAATTGCAGTATTATCTGCATGAATATTCAAATCACCCTGATAGGATAAGATATCAAAGTCTACTGCAAAAACTAGGCTCGGTATAAATAATAAATAAGCAAATACCAAAGCCAACAGCCATCTTTTTTTCATAATCGGTTCCCTTTCAATCTTTTTACCATTATATCATTTTTTATAAGTAAAGGCTTACTTGTATTGAAAATCTCACTATTTTTAGATACAATAGAGGGAGTCATTTTTAGACTAGAAATAGGAGAAAACATGAAAAAATTATGCTTATCTATCCTTGCTAGCTTAGCCCTTACCTTAGGACTAGTTAGCCAAGTCCAAGCCGACGAATATTTACGCATCGGGATGGAGGCTGCTTACGCCCCCTTCAACTGGACCCAAGACGACGATAGTAACGGCGCCGTCAAAATCGACGGTACCAACCAATATGCCAACGGCTACGATGTTCAAATCGCTAAAAAGATTGCCAAAGACTTAGGCAAGGAACCTTTGGTTGTGAAAACCAAATGGGAAGGACTTGTTCCAGCACTTACTTCTGGCAAAATTGATATGATCATTGCCGGTATGAGCCCAACCGCTGAACGCAAACAAGAAATTGCTTTTTCAAGCAGTTACTATACTAGCGAACCGGTTCTATTAGTCAAAAAGGACTCTGCCTATGCCAATGCCAAATCTTTAGAGGACTTTAGCGGAGCAAAAATCACGTCTCAACAAGGTGTTTACCTTTATGACCTGATTTCCCAAATTCCAGGTGCCAAAAAAGAAACAGCTATGGGTGACTTCGCCCAAATGCGTCAAGCTCTGGAGGCTGGTGTTATTGATGCCTATGTTTCTGAACGACCTGAAGCAATGACCGCTGAGTCTGCTAACGCTAAGTTCAAAATGATCCAACCTCAACCGGGTTTCAAAACTGGCGAAGAAGATACAGCTATTGCCATTGGACTTCGTAAAGATGACAGCCGCATCAGCCAAATCAACGCGAGCATCGAAACCATCTCTAAGGATGAACAAGTAGCCCTCATGGATCGTATGATCAAAGAGCAACCTGTGGAGTCTACAACAACGGAGGAAGAAAGTAGTTTCTTTAGCCAAGTTGCTAAGATCCTTTCTGAAAACTGGCAACAACTCTTGCGTGGTGCTGGTATCACACTCCTAATCTCCATTATCGGAACCATCACAGGTCTCCTTATCGGACTTGCAATCGGGGTCTTCCGTACCGCTCCACTATCTGAGAACAAGGCAATGTACGCCCTACAGAAATTAGTCGGTTGGATTCTCAATGTCTATATCGAGATCTTCCGTGGTACACCGATGATTGTTCAATCCATGGTTATCTACTATGGAACTGCCCAAGCTTTTGGTATCAACCTTGACCGCACACTAGCTGCTATCTTCATCGTCTCAATCAATACGGGTGCCTACATGACAGAGATCGTCCGTGGTGGTATCCTAGCAGTAGACAAGGGACAGTTTGAAGCTGCAACTGCTCTCGGTATGACCCACAATCAAACCATGCGTAAGATTGTCCTACCTCAGGTTGTCCGTAATATTCTACCCGCTACTGGTAATGAGTTTGTCATCAACATTAAAGATACCTCTGTATTGAACGTTATTTCAGTTGTTGAGCTTTATTTCTCAGGAAATACTGTAGCAACACAAACCTATCAATACTTCCAGACCTTTACCATCATCGCCGTGATTTACTTTGTCCTCACCTTTACTGTGACCCGTATCCTACGCTTCATCGAACGTCGTATGGACATGGATACTTACACTACAGGTGCTAACCAAATGCAAACGGAGGATTTGAAAAAATGACACAAGCAATCCTTGAAATCAAACACCTCAAAAAATCATATGGGCAAAACGAAGTGCTAAAAGACATTTCTCTCACCGTCCATAAAGGAGAGGTTATTTCCATCATCGGTAGCTCAGGAAGTGGAAAATCAACCTTCCTTCGTTCAATTAATTTACTAGAAGTACCTACAGAAGGAGAGATTCTCTATCGAGGAGAAAATGTCTTAGAAAAAGGCTATAACCTCACCCATTATCGTGAAAAACTCGGTATGGTTTTCCAATCTTTCAATCTCTTTGAAAATCTGAATGTCCTTGAAAATACGATCGTTGCCCAAACGACTGTACTCAAACGTGACCACTCTGAAGCTGAAAAAATCGCCAAAGAGAATCTCGAAAAAGTTGGTATGGGAGAACGTTACTTGCAAGCAAAACCGAAGCAACTCTCAGGAGGTCAAAAACAACGCGTGGCTATCGCCCGCGCACTCTCCATGAATCCTGATGCCATTCTCTTCGACGAACCAACATCTGCCCTTGACCCTGAAATGGTCGGAGAAGTCCTCAAAATTATGCAGGATTTGGCTCAAGAAGGCTTGACCATGATCGTCGTAACCCACGAAATGGAATTCGCTCGCGATGTCTCTCACCGTGTCATCTTTATGGATAAGGGCGTCATTGCTGAAGAAGGCAAGCCAGAAGACCTCTTCACGAACCCTAAAGAAGAACGGACGCGCGAGTTTCTTCAGCGCTATCTCAAATAAGATAAAAGACTGCATAAAGAATGCAAGTCTTTTTTAGTAATTAGGAAAAAGAAAGACAGATCCGCTTTAAGAATCTGCCTGTGACCACAGTTTAATCTTCAAATTTTTCATGATTTTTTTCATAGAAATCGATTAAACCAAGAGCTGTTTCAAATGAAATATTTTTAACTTTTGCGCGTCCTTGTGCTAGAGCAATGATAGACATTTCACGCGCATTCGTTTCTTTAGAGATACGGTAGCCTGTGATTTTCTTATCACGAACCCAGCCAACAACTGCTTCTACTTTTTCAAAGTTCGACTTAGCCATGTTCTTCTCCTAAATTATTCTTTACAATACTTAATTGTATACGTTTTTATTTCATTTGTCAATAAAAAAACATATATTCGTTGCAACTATATTATTCTGCATATTTTTATTTGGCTTTTAAAGCCGATAATATATGAGTTCTTATGTCCTCGACTCCATTAGGATTTGCTGGTAGGAAGATTGTATTATTACCCTCTTTATCTGCAAAATTATTCAACGTATCTAAATACTGGTTCGTTAATAGGATAGACATGATTTGTTCTTCAGTTAGCTCAACATTGGCTCCTTTTAACTCTTGGATAGAATCAGCTAGTCCGTCAACAATTGCTTTACGCTGCTCTGCAATCCCTACACCATGTAGGCGATCTTTTTCTGCTTCAGCTTCTGCTGCGGTCACGATTTTAATCTTATCCGCTTCAGCAAGCTCTTGCGCCGCAACTCTCTTACGTTGAGCCGCGTTAATTTCATTCATTGATTGTTTTACTTCAGCATCAGGTTCAACCTTAGTAATCAGCGTTTTGACAATGATATACCCATATGTAGACATTTCTTCAGCCACTTGTTTTTGAACTTCTAAGGCGATTTCATCCTTCTTCTCAAACAACTCATCTAGGGTTAGCTTTGGTACAGATGAACGCAAAGCATCTTCAATATAGGATTTAATTTGGGCTTCTGGACGCATCAATTTATAATAAGCGTCTGTGACATTATTTTCATTCACTCGATACTGAGTTGCCACATTCATCGTTACAAATACATTATCTTGCGTCTTTGTCTCTACAACAATCTCACTTTGCAACAAGCGTAGTTGAACTCTTGCCGCAATCCTATCAATTCCAAAAGGAGCTCGTAAATGAATACCACTATTGCTCAACTTTTGGTATTTACCAAAGCGTTCTATGATAGCGACAGATTGTTGTCGAACCACATACACAGAACTAACCATAATCACTGATGCAATCACCACTAAAAATAATAAAACAAGTAAAATTTGTAAAACCATGGGAATCTCCCCCTTTCGTCACCATCATTATAGCACCATCATCATTATTACGCAAATAATATGATAATAATTTTATTTTAGCTTAAACTAGCATATTATACAACGTTTCGTTCCCATTCAAATTAATATAAGATGGGTCAAACTTTTCCATTCGATGAATCAATCCAGCATAGTCATGCTTATTGGCAAGGGCTACCCCAATCAAGACAGGGCCTGTCCCCTTGCTTGCTCGTTTGATATATTCAAAACGAGTGATGTCATCATTTGGCCCCAAAATGTCATTTACAAACTCTCGTAGAGCTCCTGGACGTTGTGGAAAATTCACTACAAAGTAATGCTTTATGCCATCGTAAATCAAGGCACGTTCTTCCATCTCTGGCATTCGGTTGATATCGTTATTTCCTCCAGAAATGATACAACAAATCGTCTTGCCTTTGATATAGTCTGATAAAACTTCCAAGGCTGCAACGCTGGCAGCTCCGGCTGGTTCTGCTACAATACCTTGTTTGGAATAAAGATCAATCAAGGTCTCGGAAATCAAGCCCTCGTCCACCCCAATCAGCGTTTCAACATTCTTACGGGTCGCTTCATAGGTTAATTGCCCAACCTTTTGTACGGCTATCCCATCAGCGAACTTATCAATTTCTTTGAGCTTAACTGGTCCCCCAGCTTCAAAGGCAGCTTTCATAGAGCGAGCACCATTAGCTTCTACCCCGATCACTTCAATAGTCGGGTTGGTTTCCTTAATATAAGTAGAAACACCGGCAATCAATCCGCCACCACCTACTGGTACAAGTACTGTATCAAAATCAATAGACTCTTTACGGGCTTCTTCAAGAATTTCATAGGCTACAGTCCCTTGACCAGCTTGAACATGCGCATCATCAAAAGGATCGATAAAGGTGCGGTTTTCTGTCAATGTAAATTCTTGTGCTGCCTTAGCAGAAGCATCAAAGGTATCCCCAACCAACTTGATCGTCACAAACTCTCCACCGAAAAAGCGAACCTGCCCAATCTTTTGTTGCGGTGTTGTAATAGGCATAAAAATTGTTGCAGGAATCTTCATCTCATTACAAGTATAGGCGACACCTTGGGCATGATTTCCCGCAGAGGCACAGACTACACCACGCTCGCGTTCTTCTTTTGATAGTTGAGAAATGGCATAATAGGCTCCACGAATCTTAAAAGAGCGAACTCGTTGCGCATTCTCCTTTTTGAGATAAATCTTTGCTTGGTATTTTTCTGATAAATAATGATCATATTCTAGTGGTGTATCAACTACTACACCACTCAAAACTTTGTGGGCTTTCACCACATCTTTTGCACTTAGCATTGTCTCCTCCTCAAATACTTTTCAAGATAAAAAACGAGTTAGGTACCCCCAACTCGCCTTCTGTCTCTCTTTACAAGAATTAATTGTAGATTTTGAATGCGTCGTCGTCGTTTTTACCAACGAATGGCATTGCTTTACGCAATTCTGCACCAACTTTTTCAATTTCAAGGTTAGCTGCTTGTTCACGGTAAGCAGTTAATTTTGGACGACCAGCCTTGTAGTCATTTACAAAGTCATTTGCAAATTTACCATTTTGGATATCTGCCAAAACAGCTTTCATGTTTTCTTTCACTTGCTCAGTAATCACACGTGGACCTGATACATAGTCACCGTATTCAGCAGTGTTTGAAATAGATTGACGCATTTTCTTGAATCCACCTTCATAGATCAAGTCAACGATCAATTTCATTTCGTGAAGAACTTCAAAGTAAGCCAATTCTGGGGCATAGCCTGCTTCTGTCAAGACTTCAAAACCTGCTTCGATAAGGGCAGTCAAACCACCACAAAGTACAGCTTGTTCACCAAACAAATCTTCTTCAGTTTCTTCTTTGTAAGTTGTTTCAAGCAAACCAACACGAGCTGCACCAACACTTTTACACCAGTCCATAGCAATGTTTTTCGCATTTCCTGTTGCATCTTGGTAAACTGCATAAAGAGCTGGCACACCAAATCCTTCTTCGTAAGTACGACGTACCAAGTGTCCTGGTCCTTTAGGAGCACACATGAAGACATCTACATCTGCAGGAACTTTGATAAATTCAAAGTGGATATTGAAACCATGAGCAAATCCAACTGCATTTCCAGCTTCCAAGTTTGGAGCGATTTCTGCTTCGTACAATTCTTGTTGGATTTCGTCTGGTGCCAAGATCATGATAACGTCAGCCAATTTAGTTGCTTCTGCTACTGTGTAAGTGTCAAATCCATCTTCTTTTGCTTTGTCAAAAGATTTACCTGGACGTACACCGATGATAACATCGCGACCAGAATCACGCAAGTTTTGAGCATGCGCATGTCCTTGCGAACCATAACCAATAACGGCGATTTTTTTACCGTCAAGTGCTGCTACTTTAACATCTTTTTCGTATTCCATTTGAACTGCCATAGTTTTTCTCTCTTTTCTATTTTTATTGCCTTATAGGCTGGTTTAACAAATTTATGCTGGATTTTATACTAAGAGTATTAGTCGCGGGTAAATCCAGTTGCACCCGTACGAGCGATATTTTTAATGCCGTATGGTCGAATCACTCGCAATAAAGCTTCACTCTTTTCAGCATTTCCCGTCATCTGGATGGTGATTGAGCTTGGAGCCACATCTACTACCGTTGCACGGAAAGGTTGGATAATGGCCAAGATTTCTGCACGCTTCTCAGCAGGAGCAGATACCTTCACCAAGATAACTTCTCTTTCCAAGTGTGGTTTATCTGTGATATCTCGAATGCGAATCACATCAATCTGACGATTGAGCTGTTTAATGATTTGCTCTACTTCATCATGAGATGCTACATCAATAATGATGGTGATGCGAGATACATTGGGGTTCTCTGTCGCACCAACTGAGATACTCTCAATATTGACTTGACGACGAGAAAGGACACCTGTAAAACGATTCAAAACTCCTGAACGGTTTTGCAATCTAGCTGTTAACATTCTACGCATGGAACTTCACCCCCAACATCTCATGATTGCTCTTACCAGCTGGTACCATCGGTAAGACCTGTTCCTTACGAGAAATATCCACCTCGATAAACATCGGCACATCCTCCAGAATGACTTCTAGATCCTTCTCTATCGTCTCTGGATTATCAAATTTATAGTTTTTGATGCCGTAGGCCTGTGCCATCAACTGGAAGTCAGGAAGGGTATCAAAGACTGACTCGGAAGTTCTACCCTCATAGAAGGATTCCTGCCACTGACGAACCATTCCTAGTGAATGGTTATTCAACATGACAACCTTAATCGGCACCTTGTAGATGTTTAGGATAGCTAGTTCTTGGTTGGTCATTTGGAAGCCACCATCACCAACAAAAAGGATGACCTCTTTTTCTGGATTGGCAATCTTGGCTCCGATAGCTGCAGGAACTCCGAATCCCATGGTACCCAAACCACCTGAAGTGACTAACTGACGCTCATTTTGGTAAGGATAATACTGAGCTGTCCACATTTGGTGCTGCCCTACGTCAGTTACGACAATGGCATCACCATGCGTCAACTCACCGATGCGTTCAATAACGGCCTGAGGTTGAACCACACGTTCTTTCTTATCATAAGAACGAACTCGATTCTTGTCCTTGGTGACTTTTTCAATCCACTTTTCAGTATTGTTATGAACAGTTGGTTCTGCCAGTAGCATCTGCAAGGCTTTCTTAGCATCCCCCACTACAGGAATATCTGCACTGATAATCTTACCAATCTCAGCTGGGTCAATGTCGATATGAGCAACCTTAGCATTCTTCGCGAAGGTCTTAGGGTTCCCAGTCAAGCGGTCATCGAAACGGCAACCAATACTAATCATAAAGTCCGCTTCCGTCATTGCAATGTTGGCTGCGAAAGAACCGTGCATGCCTCCCATCCCTAGGAAGAGCGGATGACTCGTTGCAATGGTTCCTTGCCCCAAAAGACTAGTGACTACTGGAATTTGGTAACGTTCAGCAAATTCATTGAGCTCCTTAGAAGCTTCTGCATAGCTGATACCGCCCCCTGCTAACAAAACAGGTTTCTTGGCTTTTGACAATTGCTTCAAGATTTTCTTGATTTGCATGTCATTCGGATCAAGCGTCGGTTGGTAACTTGGTAAATTCACCTCTGGTGAATAGATGAAATCTGTCTCTAGAGCTGATACATCCTTTGGCAAGTCAATCACAACAGGACCTGGACGACCTGTCGTTGCGATATGGACAGCTTCCGTAATGATACGAGGAATATCTGCTGTCTCACGAACTTGGTAATTGTACTTGGTAATGGGCATGGTAATCCCCACGATGTCTGCTTCCTGAAAGGCATCTTTCCCAATCCCAGCTCGCGCAACCTGACCTGTAAAGACCAAAAGGGGAACGCTATCGCTCATGGCATCTGCAATCCCTGTAATGGCATTTGTTGCTCCCGGCCCACTCGTGACGACGGCAACGCCCAACTTTCCAGTTGATTTGGCATATCCTTCAGCTTCGTGCAAACAACCTTGCTCATGGCGTCCTAAGATGTGGCGAATACCTTTAAAATTGTATATCGCATCATACAAAGGTAAGACCGCACCACCAGGATAACCAAAAATGGTATCAATCCCTAAGTCCCGAAGTGTTTCCAAAACTAGGTCCGACCCCGTCTTAGGAGATTCTAAACTGATTTTCTCCATTGTTCCCCTTTCTCTTCTCTTAAAAAAATAGCTTGTTACTATCATACCATTTTTTCAAAAATTTTCAAGGCAAAAGAGTCAATTTTCTGAATTTTCTATCTAAAAGTGTATTTATGAATCTTTTGCTCATTTTTATTAACTTTTCTACGGAATTAGGAACCTTTATTTACTTTAATTTATCAAATTAGAATATTTTCTTTCTTGGTAGAATTAGTATTTTTCTAACTTAGCGATCAAATTCGTATACTATATTCAGCAAAAATGAATAGTTAAAGATAAAAAAAGGAAGCCACTAAGTGACTTCCTTCTAGAGTGAGGACTGATTAGTCTTCACCTTTATTTTTCTTAATGATTTCTTCTTGTACTGACTTAGGTACATCTTCGTAGTGGTCAAATACCATCATGAAGGTACCACGTCCTTGTGATGCAGAACGAAGAACTGTTGCGTAACCGAACATTTCAGCAAGTGGAACGTAAGCACGAACGATTTGGCTGTTACCGTGTGCTTCCATACCATCTACACGTCCACGACGAGCAGTCACGTGACCCATAACATCACCAAGGTTTTCTTCTGGAACAGTGATGGTTACAAGCATCATTGGCTCAAGGATAGCTGGTTGTGCTGATTTAGCAGCTTCTTTAAGAGCAAGTGAAGCCGCGATCTTGAAGGCAGTTTCAGATGAGTCGACATCGTGGTATGAACCATCGTAAAGTTTAGCTTTAACGTCAACCATTGGGTAACCTGCAAGAACACCGTTAGCCATAGATTCTACCAAACCTTTTTCAACCGCTGGGATAAATTCACGAGGAACCACACCACCGACGATTGCGTTTTCGAATTCGAATCCTTTACCTTCTTCGTTTGGAGTAAATTCAATCCATACATCACCGAATTGACCTTTACCACCAGACTGACGTTTGAAGAATCCACGTGCTTGAGTAGAAGCGCGGAATGTTTCACGATAAGATACTTGAGGAGCACCTACGTTCGCTTCAACTTTGAACTCACGACGCATACGGTCAACAAGGACGTCAAGGTGAAGTTCACCCATACCTGAGATAACTGTTTCACCAGTTTCAACGTTTGTTTCAACGCGGAATGTTGGATCTTCTTCAGCCAATTTTTGAAGGGCGATACCCATCTTGTCTTGGTCCGCTTTAGATTTTGGCTCAACCATCAATTGGATAACTGGTTCTGGAACGTTGATTGACTCAAGGATGATTTTAGCTTTTTCATCTGTCAATGAGTCACCAGTTGTAGTATCTTTCAAACCAACGGCAGCAGCGATATCACCTGAGTAAACAGTGTCAATTTCTTGACGGCTGTTAGCGTGCATTTGAAGGATACGTCCGATACGTTCACGTTTACCTTTAGAAGTGTTCAATACGTAAGAACCTGATTGGAGAACACCTGAGTATACACGGAAGAATGTCAAACGACCTACGAATGGGTCAGTCATGATCTTGAAGGCAAGAGCTGCGAATGGCTCTTCGTCAGATGCTGGACGAGTTTCTTCTTCATCTGTATCTGGGTTGATACCTTTGATTGCTGGGATATCAAGTGGGCTTGGAAGGTAGTCGATAACCGCATCAAGCATCAATTGAACACCCTTGTTCTTGAAGGCAGAACCACACAATACTGGGAAGAATTCAACATTGATAGTTGCTTTACGGATAGCAGCTTTCAATTCTTCGTTAGTGATTTCTTCACCTTCAAGGTATTTCATCATCAAGTCTTCATCAGTTTCAGCAACTGCTTCCACCAATTTTTCACGGTATTCTTGAGCTTGGTCAAGGTATTCAGCTGGAATATCTTCTTCAAGGATATCTGTTCCAAGGTCGTTAGTATAGATTTCAGCTTTCATCTTGATCAAGTCGATGATACCGCGGAAGTCATCTTCAGCACCGATTGGCAATTGGATTGGGTGTGCGTTTGCTTGAAGACGATCGTGAAGTGTGCTTACTGAGTAAAGGAAGTCAGCACCGATTTTGTCCATTTTGTTGGCAAATACGATACGTGGAACTCCGTACTCAGTCGCTTGACGCCAAACTGTTTCAGTTTGAGGCTCAACACCTGATTGTGAGTCAAGAACAGTAACCGCACCGTCCAATACACGAAGAGAACGTTGTACTTCGATTGTGAAGTCCACGTGTCCTGGTGTGTCGATGATGTTTACGCGGTGGTTGTTCCATTGAGCTGTTGTCGCAGCAGATGTGATAGTGATACCACGTTCTTGCTCTTGCTCCATCCAGTCCATTTGTGACGCACCTTCGTGAGTTTCACCAATTTTGTGGATTTTACCAGTGTAGTAAAGAATACGCTCAGTAGTTGTTGTTTTACCGGCATCGACGTGAGCCATGATACCGATATTACGAGTTTTTTCAAGTGAAAATTCGCGTGCCATGAGGTTTGTTTCTCCTATTTATTTTAATTTCTATTCTATTATAACACGATTTTAATAAAAACGGATAGGCAGGACCT